>Ga0209254_10000397_pt1 | contig 34758 bp, 30 predicted proteins | sample FrelakmetDIP11DI_FD_187148 | JGI IMG/M metagenome (GOLD analysis project Ga0209254, IMG submission 187148) | Freshwater lake sediment microbial communities from the University of Notre Dame, USA, for methane emissions studies - DIP11 DI (SPAdes)... | ecosystem: Environmental > Aquatic >... | reverse complement strand
GACGTCAACGACAGGCAATGACACACTCAGATCAAGGAACCTGTCTGGCGGCAGCTTTATTACATCACCGGGCATGTCACTGTTGCTTGTGATACCTGGCAATCACCCTTCTGAGATCTTCAACGGTAACGGGTTTTGACAATAGCTCTTTCATCCCGGTCTGTTCGGCCCTGGTCCTGGTCTCAGGCATGTTATCAGCAGAAAGGGCAACTATTATTGTGTTTTTATCGAACTCAAAGATGATGCGGGCCGCTTCAAAACCATCTATCTCAGGCATTATGAGGTCCATCAGGATCAGGTCATAGGATTTATCCTTTGCCATGGCAATGGCTTCCGTGGCGCCTGAGGCATATTCGGCGGTTACTCCGAGAACCTTGAGCAGCGAGCCAACCACCTTTCTGTTCAAATAGTTATCATCAACAACGAGTATGACCGGCAATGCGGATCTTTCCGGGACAAGGCTGGCTTTCTCGCTCCTGAGTGACGGAAAATGTTCTTTCAGCACCGTAAGCAGATCCTCTCCGGCAAACGGTTTGACAAGCAGATGATCAATGCCCATGTCAACGCACCGAGAATAGTGTCCTTTAGGATCTTTCGATGTAAACATCAGGACAATATGTTCGCCTGTCATACCTGATTCGAGCAGTGTCTTTGCAGCCTCAAAGCCATCGGCTTCAGGTTCATCAAAGATGATAAGCAGTATATACCTGTCATGAGCGCTTTGCAGGTTGGCCTTTATCTGCGAAACAGTGTGCTTCTGGAAGCTTGTTACAGATACGGGAAGCCCGAGCCGGTGGATCACTCCAAGGAAATCGTCATCGCGTCCCTGCGAGCCTGTAATCACAAGAGTACGTATATCGGTTATCTCGCTGTAGCCTGCCAGATCTATTTTTTTAGCGATCTTTTCATTCAGGTGAACATGAATGGTGAAAGACACTTTCAGCCCTCTGTCTTGGCCGGAAGAATCCTTACCGGCAGGGCTCTCGGCTGTCAGTTCTCCGCCCATAAGTTCGGTCAGCTGCCTGGCAAGGATAGGACCAAGTCTCAGATCCTCCGCCCATTCAGACCGCTCGCTCAGGTTTGTAATATAATCTCCGAACAGTTTTTTTATCTCAGCCCTGGTGTAATTGTTTCCGGTGTCGGTGAGGGTGAACCCCAGTATAAACAGGTTACCCTCCGACCGGCGGACTCGGCATTCAAGCCTGATCTCTCCCGTCTGAGTACCGGCAAGGGAGTTATATAACAGGTTGGTAATTACCTGGCGCAGCCTGTAAGGATCACCTATAAGATTATCAGGCACGGCATCATCTACCGTTGATATTATTTTGACCAGTGTCTCCGGATTCTCCCTTTTGACCAGATTGACGCAATAGGTTATCTCCTGCCTGAGTCTGAATGGTACCTCATCGAGGATCATTTTGCCGGTCTCGACCTTTGAGACATCGAAAATATCGTTGATGATGGTAAGAAGAAGATCTGCCGACCGCCTGAGCAGCCTGGCAACCTCTTTGGACTGCTCCGGCAGTTCAAACCTGTTAAGCATCTCCGTCATGCCGATAATACCATTCAGGGGCGTACGTATCTCGAAGCTCATACGGGCAAGGAGCTCGGACTTGGCAATATTGGCATCGGCCTCCTGCTTACGTGCCGATTCAAGGGCAGTAACATCTATAAGAACCTCCAGTGTGGATTTGTCTCCCCTGAATTCAACCGGGATGCTGTTCAGAAAAACCAAACGGTCACCGCTCTGGCCGGGGAGCCTTATTATCCTTCCCTGTCCGTACTGGCCGTCCAGGTCGCTTTCATAATCATTGCGCGACATATCAGGCACAAGCTTGCCGGTCATTTCACCCTCGCTATTATATGAAAAGAGTGTCGCTGCATGCCTGTTTGCCTTCTGAATCTCCCTGTTTTTGTTATAAACAAGCAAACCCACGGGCATCTGTTCAAGGATCGATAAGAGTGTCGATTCCGAATCACTTGTTGCGTTGAATTGTTTATGCTTCCTTCGGAGATGTCCCTGGAAAAGCCAGATTATAAAGAGTATGGCTGTCATCAGCAACAGCAGCATGATGATCGCATTCCTGAATATGTACTTCTGAAAGAAGTCAGTAGGGGCCGAGAACACAAGACCAAAATCAAGCCCGAACATGTTGATCGGGTAAAAAGCGGATATTATTTCGTTTGACTTCCCTTCCGTCTCCATCCTGTGGGAAACCCATCCCGCCGTGCCTGCGTCAAGTTCTTCCTGTATATTCCTGAGCTGCGAATAGGCAACCTCTCCCCCGTGATTGTCAAAGACAATCATACCTGTGTCGTTCATCAGCCACTGCCACTGGTACTGTTCAAGATTGTATTTTGCAAAAACCCTGGAAAAGTACCTGTTGAAATCTATTGTGGCGACAAGGTTTCCAAGCACCTGGCCATCCTTGATCACCGGGAGATAATATTTGTATTTATCGCGATCGGGCTCAAGCTTTTCGAAATCGTAGATACGGGGTATATTCTGTGCCTTGTATGAACCGTCGAGCCATGAATTTCTCTCTTCATCCTTGAAAATGGTATAAACATCGCCGGTATTGTTGTAAAGCATCAGGCCGACTATTATATCCTCATATTTTGAATAATAAAGTTTGATCTTTTCCTTGGCACGTTCGTTCACCTCGCGATCGGTAAAGAAAAGAGCCATTTCCTCCGAAAAATCGATCTCTGTAAGGTCGCTGACAATATACATGCTGGTATTGTCAATATCAGACCCTACTATCTTTACCTGCCTGTCAAGGAATTTAACGGAATACTCTATCTGATTCCTGTAGAGGTTACGGAAGAATAACACATTGCCCAGCATTATCAGCAGAAAGACTGAATATGCAATTATGGTGATCTTTTTCATCGGGGCTGATTTATGCTGTAAAAATAAGGATTATCTGTATTTAGGGTTATCTTCAAGAATAATGCTAACATAGCTTTTATATCGCCACTGCGCTATTTGGTAGCCTTCAACGGCTGAGCGCACTGCACAACCGGGCTCATCCAGGTGCATGCAATTGTAAAACCGGCATCCTGACGAAGCCCGGAAGATCTCGGGGAAGAAATGATAGATCTCATTCCGCTCAAAGTCAATGACGCCGAAGCCCCTTATACCGGGCGTGTCGATAACATATCCGCCTCCCGGCAGTGGATGCATCTCCGGAAAAGTTGTGACGTGCTTCCCCTGCTCATGGTATTCCGATATCTTTTTTGTCCTAAGCGATAAAGAGGGGTTCAGTCGGTTTAGAAGCGTGCTCTTTCCCACACCGGAATTGCCCGAAAGAAGTGTGGTTTTGCCCTTCAATACCTTATCAATCAGGTCAGTGTTGATATCCTTTGTGACCGAGACAATATATACATGATAACCTATGTTTTCATAAACGCTTTTCAGACTGAGGGCAAAGGATTCCTCTTCAGGTCCATGCAGATCCGATTTGTTTATGATGATCGAGGCGGGTATGCGGTAAGCCTCGGCTGTAGCCAGAAACCGGTCGATAAATTCGATGGGTGTGGCGGGCATTTTCAAAGAGACCATAAGGAAAGCCTGATCAATGTTTGCCGCAATGATCTGTGATTCCCTGGAGAGATTGGTGGCTTTGCGAATGATATAATTGCGCCTGGGTGCCAGGGTGGTTATCACCTTGTCAGCCTCATCGATGGTCACATTGTCTCCCACGGCCACAGGGTTGGTGGTCCGGCTGCCCTTTACCCTGAACTTACCCCTGAGGGTACATTCATGGGTATTCCCGGCCTCATCAAGCACTCTGTAGCGGCTGCCTGTCGACTTTATCACAATGCCCCGGGTCAACTGTTTCACGTTTAGGAGAATAATAAAAAAAGTGATACCGGACCGGACCTGGTACCACCTCTTTTATTAACAGAGTAAACCATTTTCAATATTCTGCTGCCATAAGGAAGAACGGCTTCATCTCAAAGTTTGAATAGTAAGGCCTCAGTCTGTCTGTATTGTAATACTCGGAAACCTTCACCACTTTTTTGGAGGAGGTAACGACATCAATGGGCACATTGTCATAGCGACCGTTTTTGAGTACCACAACCCTTCCGTGTACTCCTTTCATTATCAGGTCAAGAGCCAGGTTTCCGTAAGCCATCGGGACAATAGAATCAACGGCATCAGGATCGCCGCCTCTTACCATATAGCCAAGTTTCTGGTCTATAACATTGATTGTCTTGCCTTTATTGTGTTTTGAAGAAAGTTCTTTAAGTTTTGCGGAGACAATATCGCCTATGCCTCCCAGTTTGGCATGACCGTAGGCGTCACGTTCGGCGTTTGCAAAGATCATTTCACCGCCTTTGAACATTGCACCCTCGGAAATAAGCAAAGTTGAATATTTGCTGGGGTTTGAATTACGGTCCTCAACCATCAGCTGTGCCAGCTGCTCAATATCAAACTTGTATTCCGGTATAACGCACCTGTTTGCTGCGCCGGCCATAGTTGGAAGCATGGCTGTGAAACCGGCATAACGGCCGAAAACCTCCAGCACCATCATTCTTTCATGTGAGCCGGCTGATGTCCGCAGGCTGTTGGTCATCTGTATTGTGCGGGTGACGCAGGTGCTGAACCCTATACAATAATCTGTTCCTGGCACATCGTTGTCCATCGTCTTCGGTATTGCCACCACCTTCACTCCCTGCTTGTAGAGATGAACTCCATAGCTGAGGGTGTCGTCACCACCGATTGGTATCAGATAGTCTATCCCAAGCCATTCGAGGTTTTTTATGACCTCGGGGGTGAGATCATTCATATCATTCTTATAAACATCCTTAAGATGGTCGGGAACATATGCCTTTGGAACATGGCTCGGCCTGGTACGGGAGGTATGAAGAAATGTTCCGCCTGTTCTTCCCGACTTATTGACAATATCATCTGTCAGCAGCTGAAAGCAGTCACTGTTGTCTGCCTTCGGATCCCTGATTATCTCAACGATACCCCCCCATCCTCTGCGGAGGCCAATTACCTTATACCCTTCCCTGTTTGCCCTGATGGTCACGGCCCTGATTGCGGGATTCAGACCAGGGACATCCCCTCCTCCTGTCAGGATACCTATCACACCTTTAAATTTCTTCTGGTTTACCATTTTGCCTTACTGTTTTATGATACTTTAATGCTGGCGATAAAAGTAGGGCTTTTCAAAATCATATCAAAAGGTAATTACTCTCACCTATATTTTTTTAATATTTTTGAAGAAAAAGCGAATGAATAAAAAAGAAAAGGCGATAAGCTATTTCAGGATGGGTTATAACTGTTCCCAGGCCGTTCTGATGGCATGTGCCGGCGATGGTGAATTCACGGCGAAAGCAGCAGCGGCATTCGGCGGCGGAATGGGCAGATTGCAGAAGACCTGTGGTGCCGTCACGGGAGCTTATATCTGGTTCGGAATGAATTACGGTGCTTCCGGCCTGCCGCAGGAAAACGACAAGATACAGGTCTATGACCGTGTTAAGATGTTTAACAGGATTTTTGTCGAAAGAAACGGTACTGACCTTTGTTCAGAGCTTCTTGGAGAAGATCTCAATACTCCGGAAGGAAAGTCGAGGATTAAAGAACGAAGCCTGCATGAAAAGGTATGCGAAAAATGTATTATTGATGCCATTGAAATAATTGAAGAAATCGGGTGAGCCATGCGTCGTGCTGTGATAACCGGCGGCACCGGATTAGTAGGTATGCACCTGAGCGCTCTCCTGGAAAAAGAAAAGTATGATGTTGTCCATCTCTCCCGTAGCAGAAAACCCGTTACAAGATTCAGATCATACCGCTGGGACCCCGAAAGCGGGTACTGCGACAAAGATGCATTCAGGGACGGGGACACGGTCATTCATCTGGCCGGATCCAATATCGGCGAAAAGCGGTGGAATGCAAAGAGAAAAAAAGATATCCTCATAAGCCGGACAGAAACGGCAAGGCTGATTTATGATGCTTCCGTTGCATCGGGAATCAGACCCGATGCTTTTATTACCGCATCGGGAAAAGATTATTACGGTTCCGGCATATCGGAAAAGATATATACGGAGACGGATCCTCCGGGATCTGACTTTATGGCTGAGACATGCCATTTATGGGAAGCTGCCGCCGACCCGTTTGAGGCTGCAGGCGTGAGAGTCGCAAAGATAAGGACGGCCCTTGTGCTGGCCCCGAAGGGATCAGCGCTGTCAAAACTTAAGGCGCCGGCCCGCGCAGGGCTGATCATAAGACTTGGAACGGGCAGACAGTATTTCCCGTGGATACATATCGATGATCTCTGCAGTGTATATCTTAAAGCCGTCAGCGACAGTACGATGTCAGGCCCGTTCAACGCATCGGCACCTGATCATATTACACATGACATGCTGATGGACGCTGTAGCCCGGCAAAGACATCTGCCTGTGTTTCTTCCGCATGTGCCGCCATGGCTGCTGCATCTGGTTCTCGGGGAAATGTCGGTGGTGCTGACATCAGGAAGCAGGATTTCGCCCGATCGCCTTATCCGATCAGGCTTTGAATTCAGATATCCGGATATTGACCAGGCGCTGAGGGCCTGCTGAATTGTCAGTTGATGAGACGCAGCTTGCGGGGTGCTAACCCCGTTTTGAAATCACCTCCAGTTTATTCATATCGATGATCTCAATTGTGCGTCCGTATGACTTGATAATTCCGTCACGCCTTAACTCTGAAAAGGTGCGGATGACATTGGCCGAGCTCATGCTTATAAAGTCAGCTATCTCTTTTCGTGATACAGGCAGATCAAAGATGCCGGAATGATAAATTTCCCTTGAAAAATAGAGAAGCACATAGGCGATTCTCCCTGCCAGGTTCCTGCTGCGTATCTCGAGCCCCAGGGTAATGATATTCTCAGAAGTCCGTGAGAGAACAGATATAAGATTCAGTGCAAATTTCCCGTTTTTTTCAATCAGTTCCCGCATGAGGTTTATCCTGATGCAACAAGCCACGGAGTCTTCAAGTGCAGAAAGAGAGTACCTGTATTGTCCTTCAGTAAAAACATTTGTGTTGCTCACGAATTCCAGCGGTCTGGCAATCGCAATTATCTGCTCTTCACCCCGGACGGATTTCCTGAACAGTTTCACCAACCCGTTCTTCAGGTACTTGAAATCATGAACCGGTTCTCCCTCTTCATTGATGATCTCTCCCCTGGAATATTTCTTTTCTTCCTTGGAATCGCAGATACGGTCGATATCCTCCTGGCTGAGGTTGGCGAAAGCAACATCCCTGAGCTCGCAGGAAAAACAATCACATTTTTTCTTCGCTATTTTTAATGCCGTATCCATGAAAACGCAAATTTAGAACAATCCGCAGATAAATTCGTTCAGCTTTTCTAAATTTGACGAACGGCATACTTACCCACGGGTCGATGATCTACAAAACTGATTACCATATCCACACCACATACAGTGACGGCAGGGAGGGTCCCGAGGCCTGTATAGCGGCAGCAATTAAAAACGGTCTCAGGGAGATCGGTTTTTCGGATCATATTAATCCTGCGGGCGGGCATCTGAAATGGACTATGGATCATGAGCGGCTGCCTGATTATGCGGAACACATACTCCGGCTTAAAAAACTATATCCGGAAATTGCCGTGAGGATGGGCATTGAGCTTGACTACCTCCCGGGAATGGAGAAAGAATCCTGCAGGATTATTGACGCATTTCCATTTGATTACATAATAGGGTCTGTACATTATCTGGGTGACGAAACGGTGGATCTCGGCCCGGGGTTCTATATCGGAAAAGATATCAGTGAGATTTACGAGAATTATTTCAACCTGGTCTGCGAGGCGGCTTCCACAGGCCTATATGACATTATAGGCCATGCCGACCTGGTCAGGATACACCGCTTCCGGCCAGAGGAAGACATTACTCATCTCTACAGCATGATGGCCTCTGCCTTTGAGATCCACGATGTTGCCTTTGAGCTGAACACCAACGGACGCAACAGGCCGCTGCAGGATTTTTATCCCGACAGGAAATACCTCCCTCTGTTTGCCGAACACGGGGTACCTGTATGTGTCAACTCAGACGCACACTTACCGGAGCGTATAGGACAGTTTTCCGATGAGGCTTACGAGCTTCTCAAACGGTCAGGATATAATGAGATGGCAGTCTTTAAAGACAGGGAAAGATATATGATACCATTTGTCTGATCAGCCGCCAGCCAGCAGATGTTCAAGAAGGATTTTTATTCCAATGGCTGCCAGTATAAGTCCTCCAAGGATCTCCACCCTTGAGCCGAGGCAGCTGCCGGCGGATTTTCCAATGCGTATGGCAGCCATTGATGCAAGGAAAGTGACAGTGCCGATGAGAAGACCTGCGCTCCATATTTTCACACTGAGAAACGCAAAGCTGATCCCGACGGCAAAAGCATCAATGCTTGTACCCACAGCCATTGTCAGAAGCACGGGCAGCCTTTTGAAGTCGACAGGCTCCCTGTCATCATCCTTCTTAAGTCCTTCAATGACCATCCTTATTCCAAGTATCATAAGTAGCCCGAATGCCACCCAGTGATCAAGTTTTCCGATATGCCCGCTGACCGTCGAGCCCAGAAAATAGCCGATGACAGGCATTGCCCCCTGGAACAGCGCCAGCGTTAAGGCAATACGCATGGCATTCCTGAAACGTATCTTTGATTCGACAACCCCGCATGAAAGAGAAACTGCAAAGGTGTCAAAGGAAAGCCCCAGGGCAATGCCGATTAATGTGATAAGATCCATGATGCAAAGAAGGCTCCAAAAGTAGCCAATAATTACTATTTTTACCTCCTCGATGGTTAAAAATGAGAGTTCTGATTCAGAGGGTTAAAGAAGCGGCCGTTACAATCAACGGGGAACGCTGTTCGTCTATCGGGCCGGGTCTTCTTGTCTTTCTCGGAATAGAAGAAGCTGACAATGGTGATGATATTGACTGGCTGGCAGCAAAAGTGGTGAACCTGCGTCTTTTTGACGACCATAACGGAGTAATGAACCTGTCAGCGGATGAGACCGGTAAAGAGATAATGATCGTCAGCCAGTTTACGCTGCACGCCTCGACCAGGAAAGGGAACCGGCCCTCATATATTCGTGCTGCCGGACCGGAGCAGGCTGCCCCGTTATATGATTCTTTCAGTGCCCGGACAGAGGAACTTCTGGGCCGCAGTGTAAGCACCGGGGTATTCGGAGCCATGATGGAAGTAGGCCTGGTCAACGACGGGCCGGTAACAATCTTTATTGACAGCAGGAACAGGGAATGACGGACAAAGAACTTAAAAGGTCTGTGCTTACGGTTACGGCCTTTGCATCGTTCCTGACACCGTTCATGGGTTCTTCAGTGAACCTGGCATTACCGTCAATAGGTAATGAGTTCGGTGTCAATGCCGTTACCCTTAACTGGATAGTGAGCAGTTACATGCTTTCAACCTCTATTCTGCTTCTTCCTGCCGGAAGGGTGGGTGATATTCTTGGCCGGAAAAAAATATTCACGGCAGGTCTTGTAATCTTCACCCTGACAATGATCCTGCTCACCTTCACCCCCAATATAAGCTGGCTGATAGGAGCAAGGGTATTGCAAGGCCTGGGAAGCGCCATGCTTTTCGGCACCAATATGGCCATTCTGACTTCTGTCTTTCCACCCGGGGAGAGAGGAAGGGCTATGGGTATCAATGTGACGGCAGTGTATACAGGACTGGCTTCCGGTCCTTTCCTCGGAGGCCTGATGACCCGTTATCTCGGATGGAGAAGCATCTTTGCCTTCCTGGTGCCCATGGGCATTACAAGCCTCATTTTGATCCGGACAAAAATGAAAGACGAATGGGCAGAAGCCAAAGGCGAAAGCTTTGACTGGCAGGGTGCTGTGATATACGGTTTTTCACTGGCAGCACTCATGTACGGGTTTTCGAAACTGCCTTCTGCGGCAGGATGGGCCATAACAGCCACAGGGCTCATGCTCATGCCGCTCTTCATCATGAGGGAGAAGAGGACAAAGCACCCGCTGTTTGATATCACGCTGATCTCAAAAAACAGGGTTTTTGCCTATTCAAATCTGGCAGCCCTGATACATTACGCGGCCACCAGTGCTATTGGCTTCTTTCTCAGTCTCTACCTCCAGTATATAAAAGACCTGGGGCCCCGCGATGCGGGTTTCGTGCTAATGTGCTGGCCTCTGACCATGGCGCTGATCTCTCCTGCGGCAGGCAAGCTCTCTGACAAGCAAAACCCGGGGGTGCTCGCCTCCATCGGCATGGCCATTACCTCCGCAGGACTCATCATGCTCTGCTTTTTGACTGCCGGCACCTCCCTTGTTTTTGTGGTAGCTGTGCTGGTAATAATGGGGATAGGCTTTTCACTCTTTTCCTCTCCCAATTCGAATGCTATTATGAGCTCCGTTGAAAAGAAACAGCTGGGCAATGCTTCCGGGATGATAGGCACAATGAGGAACGCAGGCCAGACATTCAGCATGGCAATAGCCCTGATGCTACTCGCCCTCTTCATGGGGCAGGCAAAGATAGATCCCTTAAACTACCCGCAGCTGCTCGGGGCTATGAAAAGCGGCTTCATTATCTTTTCAGTGCTTTGCATTGCAGGCATCTTTGCCTCGCTGGCACGCAATAACAGCCTGCGTAAATAGGTTACCCATTCTTTTTGTTTGCATTTCATTAAAAACAATTAAATTGACCCCTGTTTGTCTCCGGACAACAAGTGCCTGTTCGTTTAAATATAATATTGATTATGACTAAATTATACAAGAAACTGCTTAATCCCGACCTCTCAACCGACGAGATGAATGAGGGTGTTGCCGAGGCGAAAAGGACAGTTAAACCTGAAGAAAGGGCCGGTATTCTCAGGAATATTTTTTCATTTATCGACCTGACCAGCCTTAATACAACAGACAGTGCAACCGCCATCCGGCATTTTGCGGAAAAGGCAGCCTCCCTGCACCTGACCTATAAAGGCATCAGCAATGTGGCAGCCCTGTGTGTATTCCCCAATTTTGCAGTACCTGCCCGTCAGGGCCTTGGCAGTTGCGGGGTTAAGCTGGCTGTAGTGTCAGCCGCCTTTCCCACCTCCCAGACATACCTCGAGGTCAAGATTCTGGAGACGGAAATGGCGGTCAAAAACGGAGCCGCTGAGGTTGATATTGTAATTCCTGTGGGAACATTCCTCGAGAATGACTACGACTCAGTCATAAAAGAACTTAAGACACTAAGGACGGTAGCAGGAAAAGCAACACTGAAAGTCATACTCGAAACAGGCCTGCTTAAAGATCCCAGGAATATTTACCGGGCAGCCGTTCTGGCTATGGAATCAGGTGCCGACTTCATTAAGACGTCGACAGGCAAGAGCCAGTTATCGGCAACACCGGAAGCGGCCTGGGTTATGTGCAGGGCCATACTTGACTACTGGAACGAAACGGGGATCATGATAGGCTTCAAGGCTGCCGGAGGGATAGCTACAACTGACGAGGCAATTGTATATTATAATATCGTCAGTGAAATACTCGGGGAAAAATGGCTCAGCCCTGAGTATTTCAGGATCGGCGCCAGCAGGCTCGCCAACAGCATTCTCGGTGAACTTTATCCCGGAAGACCGGCTTTCTTTTAGACTACCCTGATGACAGTGGAGCCCGTCGATAGCACCCTGGTTTCCGCTGACACTCTTCAGGGCATTGGAAAGCATGATGAGTTCAGTATTGGCCGGTTTATACCCTTTTATGATACAGGGGCCGGACCGACGGACAAAATATTTGCAGGAAAAGATTACCGGACTGATTACTATGCTCCCGCCGGACGGGCAGAAGGCCTGCAGCGAAATCCGGAGAAGGTGAGCGCCGACTTCAGCTTCATCCTTCTTTCTGTCTGCCTTTTACTTTTAACATTACTTACAATCTTCGGAAGAAAAAGCATGGTTTCCGGACTCGCCACCCTGAGTTTCAGGCGCCAGCCTGACATGCCAGTCCCTGGCACCTCCGAAGTTATCTCGTGGCCGCCCATACTCAGGAACCTCTTTACCATATTCAATGTAAGTCTCTTTGCTTCATTGTCATTACTGCTTACAAACACAATCCGGCAGGAAAGTGCTGCAGCTTCAATAACGCTGACGGCAATCATCGCAGGGTCTTTCCTTGCCGCCCTGATGCTCAGGCATCTCACAAGCATTATCCTGGCAGAGACAACCGGACTGAAGTCAGCCTACCGTGAATACATGAACATCATATATAACACCTGGTTCGCTGACGCAATTATTTTATTTATTCTTAATGCACTTATTCTGTTTGCGCCGGTCAGCAACCCTGTTCCGTTTATCTGGTCAGGAATAATAATTACTGCCATATTCCTGATTGTCCGCGGTTTAAGGCTCCTTACGATTTTTCTGAACATGCATATTTCAATTTCATATTTCATTTTGTACCTTTGTGCCCTTGAAATCTTGCCCGTTCTGGTGATATTGAAAATACTCGGTGTTTTCTGATCAGAAGGGCAGGCAGTGGAGGTTGAACCAAAAACTTGTGGATTTGAAGATAAGAAAGGTACTAGTGTCGCAGCCTGAGCCAAACAATCCGAAATCGCCTTATTTTGAGCTCGCTAAGAAATACAACCTGAAAATAGACTTCCGACAGTTTATTCAGGTTGAGGGTATTCCTGCCAAGGACTTCCGGCAACAAAAAATTAATCTTCCCGACTTCACCGCCGTGGTCTTTACCTCCAAAACCGCCATAGATCATTACTTCAGGATCTGTGACGAGATGCGCATTACGGTCCCCGATACCATGAAGTATTTCTGCATTACTGAAAACGTGGCATTTTACCTGCAGAAATACATCGTCTACCGCAAAAGGAAGATCTTTCACGGGAAAGCAAAATTCGAGGATCTGATCGATATTATTGTGAAACACAAGGATGAAAATTTCTTCGTGCCACTCTCCGACCCTCACAAGGCAGATGTCCCTGAGCTGATGAAAAAGAATAATGTCAATTACACCATCGGCACGATGTACAAGACCATCAGCAGGGATTTTGATTCGAAGGAGCTTGACTATGACATTCTGGTTTTCTACAGTCCTTCAGGAATAAAGTCTTTGAAAGAGAATTTTCCTTCATTCAGGCAGGGTGAGATAAAAATTGCTGCTTTCGGACCCACTACTGCCGAGGCAGTTACCAACGAGGGCTTCAGGCTTGACATCCAGGCTCCAAACCCGAAAGCACCCTCTATGACTATGGCGCTTGACTGTTTTATCCATGATTTTAACAGGAATAACAAATAAGCCTGCTGCCGGATAACATTATTCATGAAAGAGGCTGTTTCAAAAGTATATTTACCACCCCGTCCCGACCGAAGCGTCGGGACACCCCTCCTTAAAAGAAGGAGGGGAAATGTCTGATTTTTAATATTTTAACTTTCTCCTCCTTAATAAGGAGGAGTACCCTGACCGTAAGCGTCAGGGGGAGGAGGTAACTTTTAAGACACCCTCTTTCTCTATATCAAGATGAAACAGAAGGGGGCAACATTCACAAAAGGAGAGAGACTCTGCAGCGTCAGGGCCATCAGCGATCTTTTTTCAGGAGGCAGATCCATCAGCCTGCCGCCCCTCAGGATTATTTACAGGGTCATGCCTGAAGACCCTTCCCTGGAACCGGTCAGGGTAATGCTATCAGTGCCTAAGAGGTACTTTAAAAAAGCTGTCGACCGCAACCTGATTAAAAGGCGTATCAGGGAAGCCTACCGGCAGAATAAATTGCCTCTCATCAACTCACTTCAGGGTAGCGGGAACCGCATTGATATGTCAATAATATGGAATGATACTTCCATTCAATCTTATGACATAACCGAGAGGTGTGTCAAAGAGACGATCGGAAAACTGACGCATCTTAAGTGAAATATTAACTTTGTGAAAATATTTTTTATGAGCTCGGGAAAAACCAAAAAAATTATATTACTGTCGCTGACCGTGGTCACGGCCGCACTGGCATACGGCTTTTTAGCCGGCGGTCAGGAGAGCAAAGACTTCAAGCTGACAAAGAATCTTGACATTTATATCTCGCTTTTCAGGGAACTGAATGCCTTTTATGTCGATGAAATTGATCCGGAAAAACTGGTCGCCAGGAGCATAAACGGCATGCTCGCAACACTCGATCCGTACACCGTTTATTATCCGGAAGAGAACACCGGGGACCTTGACTTTATAACTACAGGAAAATACGGAGGTTTCGGATCACTAATAAGAAAATCCGGCGATTATATCACTGTAACCAATGTTTACAAAGGATTCCCGGCTGACCATAACGGAATTAAACCGGGAGATGTAATGATGAGCATAGACGGAATTTCCCTTAAAGACGTTTCGTCTGACAAGGCCTCCGGTATGCTCAAGGGAGAGCCTGGCACAGAAGCGGAAATAGTGATCAGACGAAATGGCGAAGAGTTCACAAAGAAGCTTAAGCGGGAAAAGATTTCAATCTCCGCAGTGCCCTACTACGGGATGATAGACAGCAATACCGGATATATCCGCTTCACAAACTTCACCCAGAACTGCATCTCGGAGGTGAAAGATGCACTTGTTGACCTGAAAGAAAAGCAGGGCGCGAAGGATCTCATCCTGGATCTGAGAAATAATCCGGGAGGTCTTGTAAATGAGGCTGTCGAGATAGTTAACCTCTTCGTCAAACCCGGACAGGAGGTTGTGAGCACACGGGGCAGGGCAAAGCAGTATGATGCTGTCTTCCGTACAAATAAAAATCCTGTTGCCCCGGACATGCCTGTGGTAGTGCTGATCAACCGTGGATCAGCCTCAGCTTCGGAAATCGTGGCGGGGGCGCTTCAGGACCTTGACCGCGGAATTATCGTCGGCGAACGGTCATACGGCAAGGGACTGGTACAGGTGGCGAGACCGCTGAGCTATAAGGCTCAGGTGAAGATCACAACCGCAAAGTATTACATACCGAGTGGCAGATGTATACAGGCAGTCGATTTTTCTCATCCTAATGAAGACGGCAGCGTAGGATATATACCCGATTCCCTGATAAAGACATTCATGACAAAGAACGGAAGGCCAGTGAAAGACGGCGGCGGTATTATCCCTGACGTCGTTGTTCCGTCAGATATGCTCTCCCGCTTTACCAGCGAGCTCTATGTTCAGAACATGGTCTTTGACTACTCAACGAAGTATTTCTGGTCCCGCCCGGCACCTTCCGGGATTGACAGCCTCAGGGTAACAGAGAGTGACCTCGCTGATTTTGCATCATTCCTGAAAGGGAAGAACTTCAGCTACAAGACAGACTCCGAAGCTGCCCTTGAAGACCTTGTTGCAGTAGCGCGGGAAGAAGAGCTGTATGATGCGAACAGTGAAACAATTGATAAGCTGAAAAAAGGCATGAGCCATTCCCTTGAAAAGGATCTGGAGACACAGAAAAGTGACGTGACCGAACTGCTGGAATCAGAGCTTGCAGGAAGATATTTTTATGATGCAGGCATGGTGGAATATTCTCTCTCTCGTGACAACCAGGTCATGGAAGCGGTCAGGATAGCTGAAGACGGGGAGCGCTACCGGTCGCTTCTTCAGACCCAGGTAAAATAGCCTTCTTTCAGAATAATTCCTTTCCCCGGACAGAAAGATTCTCTGTTACCGCGGGTTCCTCTGTCAGTGTGCCTCCAGCCAGTTATTGCCTGTGCCTGTGCCAACCTCAAGCGGCACGCTGAGAGATGAGGCACCCCTCATCTCTTCGGTAACAATCTTTCTCAGTTTCTCCACTGACGAAACCTCGACTTCGAAAATAAGCTCGTCATGGACCTGGAGTATCATTTTTGCTTCAGGTAACTCTTTTCCCAGCCTCCCGGCAATCTTCACCATGGCAATTTTTATTATATCGGCAGCGCTGCCCTGAAGGGGCGCATTGATGGCGTTACGTTCCGCGTTGCCTCTCACTACCTGGTTTCTTGACTGAATATCAGGCACATAACGTCGGCGTCCGAACATTGTCGTAACATAACCCTGTTCCCTGGCCCTGCGGATACTGTCATCCATATAGGCCTTAACACCGGGATAGGAATTAAAATAACCGTCGATAAGCTCTTTTGCCTCTTTCCTGCCTATTGTAAGCCTCTCGGAAAGACCGAAGGCGGAAATTCCGTAAATAATTCCGAAATTGGCTGTTTTGGCTTTTGTGCGCATCTCACGGGTCACATCTGCCACGGGGACATGGAAGATCTTGGCTGCGGTAGCAGCATGAATATCCTGGCCTGAAAGAAAATCCGATATCATGCCTTTGTCGCCGCTGAGGTGAGCCATCAGCCTGAGCTCTATCTGGGAATAATCAGCGCTGAGGAAGATTTTTCCGGGTGTGGGAATGAACGCTTTGCGTATTTCCCGGCCTTCTTCATCACGCACCGGGATGTTCTGAAGATTAGGGTTGGTTGAGCTTAACCTTCCCGTAGATGCGACTGCCTGGTTGTATGTTGTATGTATTCTTCCCGTTTTCCTGTCGATAAGCTCCGGAAGTGATTCAATGTAGGTTGAAAGAAGTTTTTTGAGTCCCCGGTATTCGAGGACCTTGCCCACCAGTGGATGTCTGGATGTGAGGCGCTGTAAAACCTCCTCGTCCGTCCGGTACTGCTTTGTTTTCGTGAGACGGGCATTGTCGTCGAGGCGTAGCCTGACGAACAGTATATCTCCGAGCTGTTTCGGCGAGGAGATATTGAACTCCTGTCCGGCAAGTTCAAAAATCTCCTTTTCAAGCCTGATGATGGTCTCGCGAAGAATGACGGCATAATTCTTTAATACCGCCTCATCAATCAGCACCCCGTCCCGCTCCATCCCTGCCAGCACTCTGATAAGAGGCATCTCAATCTCAGAGGCAAGTTTTTCCAGTCCTTCTTTCCGGAGTTCAGGCTCAAACTTTTCTTTAAGCTGCCAGGTTATATCGGCGTCTTCAACGGCATATTCCCTGACTCTTTCCTTATCAACGTCCCTCATTGTTTTTTGACGGGGTCCGCGTTCACCGATAAGCTCTTCAATATGTATGGTATTGTAATTAAGATACTTTAGGGCAAGCATGTCCATGTTGTGCCGCATATCTGGCTCGAGCAGGTAGTGAGCCAGCATGGTATCAAACAGCGGGCCCCTGACGTTGATGCCATAACCCGACAGGACCTGTATGTCATATTTCAGGTTCTGCCCTATTTTTCTTATTTTTTCGTTTTCAAAAACTGTACGGAAGGGCTTAAGCAGCTTCAGCGTTTCGTGTCTGTCGGCAGGGAGCCAGAGCATTGTTCCCGAGCCCTTCTCCCAGCTGAAAGTAACCGCCACGAGGTCAGCGTTCAGCGGATCGAGGGATGTGGTTTCCGTGTCAAAGCAGAACTCGCTGAGACGGCTGAGAGTGAGAGCCAGCGTTTCTGCCTGGTCAACAGTCTCTGCAATGAAATATTCATGAGGCGTTATGCCGGCCGTAGCGGCAGCCTTTTCATCCCTGGATATCTCCTCTCCGAAGAGCGTTCCCTGCGCCTGCTGTACCGGCTGCTGCGGGGTGTAGACCGCTGGCTCTGAAGTTACTTCAGGGGATAAATCCTGCATGTCCTGCCTGCCAAGACGGGCAGCAAGGGTGCGAAACTCAAGCTCTTCATATAATCTGCGCAACAATCCGGTATCAGGGTTCTGCCTGTGAAGCAACTCATGAATGAATTCGACCGGGACATCCTGTTCGATTGTCGCGAGCCGTTTAGAGAGCAGTATCTGTTCCCTGTTTTGCTCCAGGATATCTTTTTGGCGGCCTGAGAGCTCCGATGTCTTCTGCAGCAGTGTTTCTATGTCGCCGTGCTCTCCGATGAGCTTACAGGCAGTTTTCGGGCCTATTCCCGGAGCTCCGGGTATATTATCTGAAGTATCACCCATGAGTCCAAGAAGGTCAGTGATACGATCCGGCGTGACCCCGTATTCTCTTATAATTTCGTTTTTGCCCCATATCTCCGCATTGCCTCCGCTGCGCCCCGGTCGGTACATCAGCACTTTGTCCGTCACAAGCTGGGCAAAGTCCTTGTCGGGGGTCATCATGAAGGCTGTATATCCCTGTTCAGCAGCCTTCCTGGCCAGGGTCCCGATAACATCATCAGCCTCATATCCCGCCACCTCGATGACCGGAATGCGGTATGCCTCAAGCAGCCTCTTGATATAGGGAACGGATATTTTAATATCCTCGGGTGTTGCATCACGGTTAGCCTTGTACGCAGGATAGATTTCATTCCGGAAGGTGGATCCCCCCGGAGGATCAAATACGACAGCGATATGTGTCGGCCGCTGCTTGGCAAGCAGCTCATCAAGAGTAAGGAGGAAGCCGAATATTGCCGAGGTATTCATCCCCGTGGATGTGATCCTCGGATTTTTTATAAATGCATAGTAAGACCTGAATATCAGTGCATAAGCATCGAGCAGAAATAGCCTTTTATCGTTGTCCGTCACTGTCACCGGTTGTCAGATGCATGCCACTCTGCAAACGATGTGGCTGTTTCATAGAGCTTCACACTGTGCAGCGATATCCCGCAAGGTATCCCGGAACTGATGATAGCTGCAATATCCGCCACCAGATTTTCGCAGGTTGGCTGGTAAGGAGAAACGATGACGTTTCCAAAATGCTTTCTGTATGCCTCAACAGTCTCTGCCGGCGCAAAACCCGAGACCATAAGCGAATGATCAAACCGGTCGACAATATTCTCCTTCACGATTTTTTTCAGGTCGCCAAAATCGATTACCATGCCGTTCCTGGGTTCGTCAGGATTGTTCAGGGGCTGACCTGCAAGGGTTACGTAAAGAATGTAGGAATGCCCGTGGACATTACGGCAAGGACCGTCATAATTCCACAGCGCGTGAGCCATCTCGAAACGAAATTCCTTGGTTACCCTGATTACAGCCATTTATTTCAGCATTAGTGGTCACAAAATTAAACTAATTAACAGGATTTTTGTTTAAGAGGAAACTTCTCACTGATAATTACGTTTTTAAATATTACACATATTTCTTTAATCCGTACCTTTGTGCCCAATTTATCAATCATCAATGGAGAATAATAAAGTGTTAACTATCCCATTTCTTGCCGGAGAAAGCTTCAGGAAGCATGGCGGGAACAAGGCAATGGGTTTTGTCGGAGAAGAGGTCATTACCTATGACCAGCTTAAAGGTAAAGTAGAGTCTGTCATGGCTTTACTTGAAAAATGTTCGGTTCAGAAAGGCGATAAAGTGGCAATTCTCAGCGGCGGCATGCCAAACTGGGGTGCTGTCTACCTGGCTGTTACATCCATGGGAGCAATAGTAGTGCCCGTTCTTAATGATTTCACCCCCGGTGAGATATCAAATGTTCTGATCCACTCGGGTGCCAAAGTGATCTTTGTATCCGGTGCACTCGAACCAAAAATTGCAGACTTCACCTCGAATGTGCTTTCTGCTGTTATTTCAACTGAAGATTTTTCAGTATTATCGGGTTTCAACGGGATTGTCTATGACCCTGAAATGAAGCCGACAAAAGATTATCCTGTTCTGGAAGAAGACCTGGCAGCCATAATTTACACATCCGGAACAACAGGAAAATCGAAAGGGGTTATGCTGACCCACAAGAACATCTGCTTCACAGCTGAACAGGTTCTTACCATCCAGCAAGTCGTTGAAACCGATGTGTTCCTTTCAATCCTGCCGCTTTCACACACTTATGAGCAGACGCTTGGACTGATCCTTCCTCTGTTTAACGGAGCTTCAATTTATTATCTGCACAAGGCACCTACGCCGTCAGTGCTGCTCCCGGCTCTTGAAGAGGTAAAGCCCACTACGATGCTTACAGTGCCACTCATCATGGAGAAAATATATTTTGGCAAGATTGCTCCCACGTTCAATAAAAGCAAAGTATTATCCTTCCTTTATCATACGGCCCCCGGCAGGAGGTTTTTCAACAAGTTAGCCGGGAAGAAACTTTATAAGACCTTTGGCGGAAAGCTAAGGTTTTTCGGCATTGGCGGAGCAAAACTGAATCCCACTGTTGAGCAGTTCCTGATTGATGCCGGATTCCCTTACGCAATCGGATATGGTCTTACCGAAACAGCACCTATGCTTGCAGGGACTAAGGTTGGTTCCACGAAACTGGGCTCCACCGGTCCGGCAATGGAAGGCGTAACTCTGAAAATAAATAATCCTGACCCTGTAACCGGCGAAGGAGAAGTATGGGCCAGGGGAGATAACGTGATGAAGGGCTATTATAATGAGCCGCAGATGACAGCCGAAGTAATGACACCCGATGGCTGGTTCCGCACCGGCGATCTGGGCACTATGGATAATAACAACTTCCTGAGCATCAAGGGGAGACTGAAGAATATGATCGTCAGCTCAAGCGGTGAGAATATATATCCCGAAGAGATCGAATCTGTCATCAATGATTTCAGCCACGTAATTGAATCACTTGTCGTGCAACAGAAGGGTAAGCTTGTTGCGATGGTGCACATCAATATCGAGGAGCTGCAGGCAAAATATCATTCGATCAAGAAAGAATATTCGGAAAAAGCCGAGCAAATGATAGATGAGTACCTTGAGGAGGTCAGAAAATACGTAAATTCAAAAGTAAATAAGTTTAGTCAGGTTCAGCTCGTTGTTTATCAACCCGTGCCTTTTCAGAAGACCGCAACCCTCAAAATAAAAAGGTTTCTATATTACTGATCAACTTCCTGCGGTACAATTTCATTTACCTGATTCTGTGTGACTATCCTTGCGGGGATTGTCATTTTTTTGCTATTTTGCGGCCAAATACAGATGTATATGTCACTCAGGAATAAATCAATCCTGCTGATCATCCTGATCCTTGCAGTTGATCAGACCCTCAAAATTATTATTAAAACACACATGGTCATTGGACAAGAGTACTCCGTGATCGGTAACTGGTTCAGGATCCATTTCCTGGAAAACAACGGCATGGCGTTTGGCCTGGAGTGGGGCGGCAGGGTAGGCAAGGCAGCGCTGAGTATTTTCAGGATGATTGCGATAGCAGGTATCTGCTGGTATCTTGTCGGCATTATAAAAAAGAAGGCTCATCCCGGCCTGATCCTGTCAGTAAGCGTCATTGTGGCAGGAGCCATAGGCAATCTTATCGACAGTGCCTTTTACGGCATGATCTTCAGCGAGAGCTGGCACACCCCTGCGGTCATGTTTCCCGAAGGAGGAGGATACTCATCATTTCTGCACGGCCGGGTCGTTGATATGCTTTATTTTCCGCTGATCGACACCCACTGGCCCGAATGGTCGCCGATAAGGCCAAATGAAACATTTGTCTTTTTCAGGCCTGTTTTTAATATTGCCGATGCGTCTATAACCACCGGCGTACTTGTCATTCTGTTCTTCCAGAAAAAATTCCTGGGCGAGACAAAATAGCCATTGTCCGCATTTTGTCTTATTTTTGAGATGTCTACCCGCATCAGAGATGTCAACTCTTTCAGATATTAAGAAGCCTGTCGCTGCCGAGATGCGCGAGTTTGAATCTTACTTCAACCGCACCCTGAAGAGTGACATTCCATTTTTCCACACCATTCTGAACTATGTCATCCGCAGGAAGGGCAAACAAATGAGGCCGCTGCTGGTATTCCTGGCCGCAAAGCTTAACGGTATCGTCAACGAAACCACTTATGTGGCTGCTACATTTATAGAGCTGCTGCACACTGCAACGCTTGTTCATGACGATGTTGTTGATGACGCATCCGAGAGGCGCGGCCTGCCCTCTATCAATGCGCTCTATAATTCGAAAATAGCTGTTTTGGTAGGCGATTACCTTCTTGCACAGGGCCTTCTGATAAGCGTGGAGAAAAACAAGTTCAATATGCTCGGGATAGTGTCGGCGGCAGTAAAGGAAATAGTAAAAGGCGAGCTCGTACAGCTGCAGAAGACACGAAAACTCGACATAAAGGAAAAGGATTATTTCAGAATCATTTCAATGAAAACGGCTACGCTGATCTCGGCATGCACAGCCTGCGGAGCCAGCTCGGTCACGGATAATGAAGAGACCATCGCCAGAATGAAGTTATTTGGAGAAAATATCGGAATAGCCTTCCAGATAAAGGATGACCTGCTTGACTATTCGGGCAACATCCTCACCGGCAAAAGAGAGGGTAATGACATAAAGGAAAAGAAGATTACCCTGCCGCTCATTCATGCCCTCCGTGAAGCAGGACCCATAGAACGAAGGAAGATCATCCGCATAATAAGAAAAAAGAAGAAGGGAAGAAAAGAGATAGAAGAGGTTATCGGGTTTGTAAAAAAACACAAAGGCCTCGATTATGCGGAATCAAAAATGAAGGAGTACTCAGACATAGCTATCAGACAGCTTGATACCTATCCTGAATCTGAAACCAAATCGGCACTTATAGAATTTGTAATTTTTTCAACACTGAGAAAAGCATGAAAAGCGTTTCACGTTTCCTGTCATTAGGCAAGTATGCCGTGGCAGGTGTTTCAAGGGATCCGAAAAAATTCGGACAGGTTGTTTTCAGGGAGCTCCGCCAGAAAGGCATGGACGTGGTACCCGTTAATCCAAATGCAGAAACAATTGACGGAGTAAAGTGCTTCAGTTCCGTCAGCAATCTTCCCTCTGATGTCAGGGGTTTAATTCTTATGACACCAAAGGGAGAAACACTTACTGTCGCCCGGGAAGCGATTGCACACGGAATAAAAGACCTGTGGATCCAGCAAGGGGCAGAAACCAGGTCAACAATAGGCGAACTGGAAAAGGAAGAGATCAACCTGATTTCCAAAGAATGCATCATGATGTTCTGGAAACCGAACAGCATCCATTCCTTTCACCGTTTTCTGAAGAAAATCTTCGGTGGACTGCCCGCTTAGGGAAGAATATGCAATCCTCGCGAAGTTAACACAACGGTAAGCGTAGCGTTTTATGTTGAAATTCAGGTGTTTATCTGGGTTTCAGCTTTTTTGTGTTCCACGTGGAAAAAAATCATTTTTGCAGAGCTTTTGTTATAATTGCAGCTTTTTTTATGCCGACAACCCTTTCCAGCTCTTCCGGAGAGGCCTCGCTGATTTTTTTCACAGATCCGAATTTTTTCAGAAGAAGCTCTTTCGTCTTCTCTCCTATTCCTGGAATTTCATCAAGAAAAGAGCGGTTCATTTTTGAGCTTCTTTTGCCGCGATGGAAATTTATCCCGAATCTGTGGGCTTCGTTCCTCAGGTGCTGGATCACTTTCAGGGTTATGCTGTTTTTGTCAAGGAACAGCGGAACGGAATCTCCGGGGAAATAAATTTCTTCGAGTTTTTTAGCAATACCGATCACTGTTAGCGTGCCTCTCAGGCCAAGTCCCTCAAGACTTTTCATGGCAGAAGAAAGCTGCCCTTTTCCGCCGTCGATGACGATGAGCTGAGGCAGAGGAGTGTGTTCATCAAGCATTCTCTGATACCTCCGGCGGATCACCTCTTCCATTGAGGCAAAGTCGTCAGGGCCGGTAACCGTTTTGATGTTAAAATGGCGGTATTCCCTGTTGCTGGGCCTGCCGTTGCGGAAAACGACACATGCCGCCACGGCTGATTCTCCCTGTATATTTGAGTTGTCAAAGCACTCAATATGAGAAGGTAATGATGGCATGTGAAGATCCTTTTTAATCTTTTCAAGGTTACGTTCCGTGCGGTTATCCTTCGATCTCTCCGCAGCTTTCTTTTGCCGCTCAAGCCGGAAGAACACAGCATTACGGTTCGCCAGCTCAAGTAGCTTATGACGGTCTCCCCGCTTTGGCACTGTAAACTTTACTTTATCTAACAGAATATCAGGCATAAAGGGAACTATTATCTCCGGCGAATCGCTTGACACTCTCTGCCTGATCTCTGTCACCGCAGTTGAAAGAACAGATTCTTTCTCTTCTTCCAGCCTCATTTTCAGTTCAATGGAATAAGACTGCACAACGGCACCTGCGACTACCTTCATGTAGCTGATATACATCGAAGTGTCATCAGTAGAACATCCGAAGACATCGACGTTCCTGACCGAAGTGTTGACAACAACTGATTTGCTGCGGTATCTGGCAATTATTTCAAGCTTTTCCTTAATCTTCTGGGCCTCTTCAAATTTCAGTTCAGCGGCGTATTTTTTCATCAGGGCTTCCAGGTGTCCTGTCACGGCGCTTACGTCTCCCTTTATGATCTGTTTGATCCTGTCAATCTGATGATTATGTTCATCTTCGCTGACCAGGCCTATGCACGGCGCCTTGCAGTTACCGATGTGGAATTCAAGGCATACCCTGAACTTGCCTTCGGCGATGGATTTCTGGTTCAGGGGCAGTGAACAGGTCCTGACCTGGAACAGCTGACGGATAAGCTCCAGCAGCGTCCTTACTGCCGGCACGGAGGTATATGGTCCGTGATACGATGAACCGTCGGGTATCAGCTTGCGTGTCAGGAAAACGCGCGGAAAGTGTTCATTCTTAATGCATATCCAGGGATATGTCTTATCGTCCTTCAGAAGAATATTATACCTGGGCTGGTGTTTTTTTATCAGGCTGTTCTCGAGCAGGAGGGCTTCCGATTCGTTGTCAACCACAATATGTTTCAAATCGACTGCCCGGGAAAGCATCACCTGGGTCTTGCCCGATTGGTTTTTTGTGAAGTATGAAGATACTCTCTTCCTCAGGCTTCGGGCCTTGCCGATGTATAGTATGGTGCCTGTAGCGTCAATAAACTGGTATACTCCAGGCTTATCAGGGAGAGATGAAACAGTTGATTGTATGTTATTATTGCCTTTCACAACCGGTAGTTATCGCGCAAATTTAGGAATAAAGGCAATAATAGAACAAACGAACAACTGAACAATCGAACCATAGAAATTAGAACCGAGGAAATGTACCGCAATCCATAGATTGCACGATCGCACGATTGCACGATTGCATGATCTTAGATTTATAGGACTATTGCCTATTGCCTGACATTCAGACAAATAGCGATACATGCCGGAATGCCAGGCCGTCAAACAGTCCCCTGTCGCTCATTTTCAGTTCGGGGATGACCAGCAGGGCCATGAAGGAAAGGGTCATGTAGGGCGCATCAAGCCTGCACCCGAGACTTTTTACCGTCTCCGTCAGCCGTTCATACCTGTGCGCCATGGCCGTGACCGGCATATCAGACATAATGCCTGCAACGGGCAGTTTCAGGATATCGGTTTCCTCGTCAGATACAACAGACATCCCACCTTCCGCATCGACTATCATATTTATAGCCTGCGTAATTTCACGGTCAGTAGTCCCAATGGCGATAATGTTGTGGCTGTCATGCGCAACAGATGATGCCATGGCGCCCTCTTTCAGTCCGAAACCCTTTATAAAGCCAACAGCCGGAGCGCCATCGTGATACCTCTCCTTAATAACGATCTTAAGAATATCATCTTCCAGTCTTGGGTAAACAACCGGGTCTCTGCCGGCAGAGACTATTTCCGTAAAGGTTGCCAGCTCGCCGTTAACTGCCACGATGACCCGCATCTGTTCTCCTTCTTTCCTTACCTGTAAATCCTCTGCCTTAATTCTTGAGCAGTTGAACTTATTAATTTTAGCCACCTCTCCCGGCGAAAAGAGGGCTTTTTCGCCGTCATAGACGCAGTTCCCGTCTATCCATGTCTGCAGAACATTCATGTTTTGAGGATTATCGACGACTATAAAGTCAGCCGCATCTCCGGGTTTGAGAAGTCCCATTTTAATTCCATAATGATTCACTGCATTCACAGAGGCTGCGCGTAATACATCAAAGAGATTGTACCCTTTTGAAACAAGCCTTGAAACAAGTTTATTTATGTGTCCTTTTGCCAGGGTTTCAGGGTGCAGGTCATCGGTGCAGAGCATCACTTTTTCCGGGTACAGGCTAATCAGCTTGTCCAGGGAGTCAAGGTTTTTTGCGGCACTTCCTTCTCTGATTAAAATTTTCATTCCGCCTGAAATTTTTTCCAGAGCTTCTTCTATACTGGAGCATTCGTGATCAGTAGTTATTCCGGCTTGAATGTATTTCTTCAATCCTTCACCTGTAAGTCCCGGGGCGTGTCCGTCAACCGGGATTCCCAGTTCCCTGGCAATATTCAGTTTCTTGTGGACTTCAACATCGTCATATATGACACCGGGGAAGTTCATCATCTCGGCCAGATATCCAATTCTTTCATCCTTAAGAAGCTCCGCTATTTCACTGGCATCAATTCTCGCTCCGGAGCTCTCCGAATTAGTTGCCGGCACACACGATGGTGCTCCAAACATCATTTTAACCGGTACTGTATCTGCGTTCTCAAGCATGAATTTAACGCCCGGAACTCCCAGTACGTTTGCGATTTCATGAGGGTCAGACACAACCGCTACTGTACCTTGTCTGACAACAGCTACGGCAAAATGAGATGGAGTCAGCATAGAACTTTCGACGTGCACGTGAGCATCCACAAGACCAGGCATTATGTAGACATCCGGCACATCTTCGGCATTTTCTATTTTCTCTATTTTCCCTTCCGACACCGTTATCACACCCTTATACATGCGCCTCTCGTACAAGTCAATTATTTTACCTGAAATTTTCATAATATGTCTTAATTAATTTCTGTTCCACGTGGAACATGTCGGCTTATCTGCCAAGATACATAATCAAAATTGAAATGTCAGAAGAAGATACGCCGCTAATTCTTGAAGCCTGTCCGATTGTTGCAGGTTTGATTTTTGAAAGCTTCTCTCTTCCTTCCGTTGAAATAGACGTCAGTTCTTCATATCTGACATCTTCGTGTATTTTAAGATCTTCAAGCCGCATCATCTTATCTGCTACTCCCCTCTCCCTTTCCACATATCCTGAATACTTGATCTTAATTTCAGCTGCTTCAATAATCTCCCTTTTCCTAATTGAACTGTTGAACCCAAGACTTTCGGATCCTTTTAAACTTATAAGTAAATCCTTTAATTCTATCTGCGGGCGTCCTGCAAGGTTAATTGCTTTAATTTTCTGACTAACTCCAGACGTTCCTTTTCGCTTTAAGAGCTTATTGACTTCAACTGGATCGACACTTTTCTTTCTGAGCCATGATGTGAGTTCCTCCACCATTTTTGTCTTCTCCTCTAATCGCAGCAGTCTTTCTTCCGATGCTGATCCTATCCTAAAAGCCTTTTCTGTAAGTCGTTCATCGGCATTGTCCTGTCTCAGTAAGATCCTGTATTCTGCCCTTGAGGTGAACATTCGGTATGGCTCGTCCACTCCTTTAGTAACCAGATCATCTATCAATACTCCAATATAAGCCTCATCCCTTTTGAGAATAAAGGGATTCTTCCCGGCAGTTTTCAAAGCCGCGTTTATTCCCGCCATCAAACCCTGAGCTGCAGCTTCTTCATATCCTGTTGTTCCGTTTATCTGTCCCGCAAAATAGAGTCCCTTAATTTTCTTTGTCTCAAGGGTGTGTTTCAGCTGTGTTGGCTGAAAGAAATCATACTCTATTGCATATCCCGGTCTGTGTATAGTCACATTCTCCAGTCCCTTTACCTTTTGCAGTGCGTCCACCTGTGTCGCAAGAGCCAGGCTGCTGGAAAAACCGTTAATATAATATTCGGTTGTATCCCACCCTTCCGGTTCCAGGAACAGCTGATGGGTATCCTTATCTGCGAACGTTACTATCTTGACTTCAACGCTGGGGCAGTATCTCGGCCCCTTTCCCTTTATCCTTCCGGTATATAAAGGAGAAAACTCCAGTCCCGCCCTTATAGCTTCATGCACTGCTTCATTAGTATGCGTTATGTAGCAGCTCCTCGAATCCCTGATCCTGACTTCGTCATGCATAAAAGAAAAGCAACGTTTATCAGTATCGCCTTTCTGCTCTGTCATAGCAGTGAAATTTATGCTTCTTCCATCGACCCTTGCACTTGTTCCTGTTTTGAGTCTTTCAACCGTGAATCCCAGTTCACGGAGCTGATCGCTTATTCCCTTTGATGCACGGTCTCCGGACCGGCCTCCGGTCATCGTGCTAAAGCCTACATGCATCATTCCGTTCAGGAATGTCCCGTTCGTAAGTATCACAGCCCTGGCCAGAAACTTCGTTCCGAATGTTGTTATTACTCCACTAATAATGCTATTCTCTATTATCAATCCGTTCGCTTGTTCCTGCCAGATATTAAGGTTCTCTGTATTTTCCAGCACCTTTCGCCATTCACGGCTGAACAGCATCCTGTCGCACTGCGCCCTGGGGCTCCACATAGCAGGACCTTTGCTCTTATTGAGCATACGGAATTGGATCATGCTTTTGTCGGTAATAATGGCCGACATGCCTCCAATTGCGTCTATCTCTCTGATTATCTGGCCCTTTGCTATGCCGCCCATAGCCGGATTACATGACATCTGCGCAAACTTCGTCATGTCCATTGTTATAAGGAGCGTCCTCGCTCCCATTCTGGCAGCAATAAAGGCGGCCTCGCATCCTGCGTGACCGCCTCCGACAACTATAATATCATAACTGAACTTCATTCTGCATATGATAAGGCCAGATACATCTCTTCCATCTCAGACATTTTCCTCTTCTGCTCTGCTGTACTGTCATCATATCCGCATAAATGAAGGAATCCATGAAAAATCACTCTTCTGATCTCCGACTTAAACGGGACTGAAAATGTCTCCGAGTTTTTTTTAACCCTGTCAACGCTTATATAGATCTCCCCGTTTATGGTCTTTCCCTTGTTATAATTAAATGTTATTATATCAGTATAATAATCATGATCCAAAAACTCATTGTTGATCTCATAAACCTTTTTATCGTCTGTCAGTACCACATCCGTTTTACCGCTCCTTGCGCCGGCATCACCTATAATCCTGCTGACCACCCTTCTGATAACCTTACCGTCGCGCAGTCTGAATTTCTCGATATCGTAATGGAAGTTTACCGGCAACTTTTCAGTATTTAAATCGCATTTTTACTTCGTTCCCGGAACTGTTGTATTCAATGGCATCCGCCAGCTTGCTCATCAGGAAAACACCGCGTCCGTGCAGGTTTTCAATATTGTTGGGATCAGTCGGATCCGGAAGGTTGCCATATTCAAATCCTTCTCCTTCATCCGTCACCGTAATCTCAAGAGCGTTACCATCAGCACTGATAATGACAGTCACCATCTTGTTTCTGTCTCCCTTGTTTCCATGAAGGATGGCATTATTAACCGCTTCAACGGTTGAAATAAGTATCTTCCCATATACCTCATCAGAAACGCCCAGCTTTTTTGACAATGTATCAACAAGCGTTTCTACAACTTTTAATTTCTCAATATCAGAATTAATCGTAATGCTTTCCATCCTATTGCCCTATCCGTATTTATACTTTCTGCGGGCTAATTTTGTTTCAAAGTAAAAACTATTTTTTCACAAGCCACAATTCAGGATCAAGTTTCGTCTTTTCTTCATATATCATAAACTTCAAAACAGCTTTGTCTCCTTCGCCAGTTTCATGAAATACATCGCCAAGTTCAGCTCCCAAAACTATCTTATCTCCTGCCTTAACCTTAACGCTTACCAGGTTTTGGTATACAGTTAAATACTTCCCGTGTCTTATGATTACTGCCATGTTTGCACCGGAAATAGCAAAAACCCGTACCACTTCTCCTTTATAAACTGATTTTGCTTTTGTTATGCCGCTGGAAGTAATTTCAATTCCGATATTATCCTCTGTCACGTGCTTAAGTACAGGGTGCTGATGTAATCCGAAGTGACTTGTAATTATCCCTTTATCCACAGGCCAGGGTAATCTGCCCCTGTTCTCGCCGAATGATTCGCCGATAAGCCTCATCTCACTGCTCATGGGAGTAACCGAGCTCTTTCTTCTTTCATCTTCTATCAGCCGGGCAATCTCATTTTCCACCTGTTTTGCAATTCTCTTTTTCTCATCAAGCTCTTGTTTCAGTTGTTTCTCTTTCTTGCTCAGGTTGTTGATCAGTTGTTCCTTCCTGTTTTGCTCGTTTCTCAGTATCTGCTTCTGCCTTTCCTCTTTATTTTTCAAATCATTAATATTTTTCCGGTCATTTTCCAGCCGGTCTTTTGTACTCTGGACCTCGACATAAATAGCTTCAATTGTACCCGACTCCTTTCTCCTGTATCTGGCAACCTGTTGGATATATTTCAGTCTTTTATATCCCTGGTTAAAGTCAGCAGATGAAAGAATAAATGCCAGGGCAGGGGTTCCCTGGGTTGCCTTGTACGCACTCATAATGGACTTTGCATATTCATCCTTCAGGCTGTTCAGGTCCTGTTCAAGCATTTCAATCGCCAGCCTGTTTAATGATATCCTGTATTCCAGAAGGCTTATCTCTTCACCGTATTCATTTATAAGTTTCTCCCTGAGGCTCAGTTTCTTTCCGATAACCCTGAGTTCATTGAGGTTTTCCCGTTTTTCGGTGGCAGTATTTTTCAGAAGCTTGTCAACATATTCAATTTCCTGAAGATTCTTATTCCTCAGTTCCTCGAGTTCTGACCTGGACTGTGCCGATACACAATAATTTATTAATACTGTTAAATAACATATAACAGCAAGCTTTCTCATAAGCTTTCGCTTTTATATGATGGCACATTGAATTCTATCTTTTCACTGCAGCCGGGCACCAGTGTCTCAATGTATAATTTTACATGAAAGTCTTCTCCTTTTTGCAACAATTCAATTTCAGATGCATATTTCCTTTCATCCGAGATGGTAAAATTGCTGAATGACAGAGAGAACTCCTTTTTTTCCTTTATTGAGTATATGTCTTCCGAACAGACCTTCATCTCATCAAGGCAAACTGTAATTATTCTTTCCAGCTGCTCATTGTTCTTACGTAATATCAGCCTGTTTTCCACAATTGAATCAGTATTCTGAAGTTCAATTGCCGGTATGTCGCCGAAGATTGCTGTAAAAAAATCTTCAGGAAGTCCGTATTTCTTCATCAGGTCATCCTTCTTCCCGATGTAGATTGTACGTGTAAGCCTGATGATTCCGCAAACATCATTACCTACAGCCAGGATCCTTAACATCTCAATCCCCAGGGGGCCTTTCACCGAGGCATAAAAATCTCCTTCGTTGTTCAGTTTAGCGGTAAAACCGTACTCCCCTTCAACCGGTGTTCCATCGATAAGATCAATTCTCCCCTTCTTTATTGTAAAGCCTTCATCAGTTATGTTATAGGATCTTATGCCATTCATTACTGTTTTAATATCCATGGATGATCTAGCTTCTTCAGAAGCCTGCTTGTCCTTTTTCTTTCTTGCAGTGGCGCATCCGTTTATTGAAAGAACCAGCAGGAATAATGCTGCTATTTTGATAATTGTCTGCATGCTTCAATTTCTTTTTCGAGGTATGATTTTGAGTTGTCCTTCATCAATGCTTCCTCAAAATATCCGACAGCTTCAGAACATTTTCGCATTGATTTCAGGATAAAGCCCATATGTTCAAGAATTTCGGGATCCCGTTCTTCCTGCTTTTCAAAAATACCCAGCATTTCCTTATATGCTCTCTTGTTTTTACCAAGCTTGTGCAGAACCCATGCATATGTATCAATATATGTTGAGTTATCTCCATCTGTTTTCATGACCTCTTCTGCCATTTTCAACGCTTTGTCCAGCTCTTTATTTCCCTCTGCAAGAAAATAGGCATAATTATTCAGAACAAGTGTTTCATGAGGTGCCAGGGCCAACGCTTCCTCATAATACCCATATGCGGTCTCGAAGTCCTTTGTCCTGTACTTGAGGTCTCCGATCATGCTCAGGACCTGCACCTTCAGCTCCGTATTGTTTCCCGCCAGGATAAGAGCTTTTTTCAGCTCTGTGTCAGCAACATCGTAATGTTTCAGTTCCATGGCAGCAATTGCATAATATACCTTACCAAGGATACTCCGGTTGTTTTCGGCAGAGTATACGGCTGCAAAACTGTAAAGTTTTTCATACTCTTTCTTTTCGGCATACAGGAGTACAAGCTGTTCAGAAGAGTAAAAAGCTGGCTTGACAGTCTTCACTATTTCTTCGTATCTGGCAATTGCATCATTGGCTTTTCCGGCTGTCTCGTACATCGAGGCACGGAGAGATAGTATCTCTTCATCCACCGGGTATTTAGCCTCCAGAATGATCAGGCTTTCTCCCAGCGAGCCTGTATTATCTTTTATATAGGCAGTGTCCTGCAGCAACCTGCCGGCCACTGATATTTTTCTTTCCCTTTCAACAAGCTCACTTTCAAATACGTTATTAAGGAACCTGGTGATGCCTGAATATTCCTTTTTGTAAACAAGGTTCATAAGGTACAGCATCTGGCTTTCAATATTATCGGGGTCCTTTTCAATGATCTCCCTGTAAATACTATCGCTCTTTTCTTTTTTGCCGTCTTCGAAATATATATCTGCCAGGAGGGCTTTATACTTTGTCTCCGCGGGTTTTTGTATAACCAGTTTTTCGGTCCTCCTTGCCGCTTCTTCTATCTTACCGTTGTCTATAAGTCCTGTAATCATTATCAGGAACATATCATCACTTAGGGCGCCTTCTGCATCGAGTAATCTGAAAAGCGAATCCGCCTTCTCTGCCTCTCCTTTCTCAGCGTACAGCCTGGCAAGAATAGTATTAACTTCCAGGGCGTTGTTGTCGGCCTTCAGGGCACGGGTAAAATATACCAGGGCAGAATCCTTCTGGTTGTACTGGGTAAACAGAGAGCCGCATGCCAGCTGGTACCAGTAGTTGCCAGGTTCAAGGTTTGCCGCTTTCGAAGCATACTTAACCGACTTGACTTCTGAGCCGACAACAGCATATATCTGTGCCAGTTCGTAAAAAGGTGCAGCACGGGAATCGTCAATCTCGATGCATTTTTCAAATATAGCAGCTGCCTCACCAATGTCTCCAACATACTTCTGTCTCATCGCCTCGGCAAGGAGATAGTCGTATCTAGTTCCCGATTTAGGGTGCTCGCCAGTATTTTCGGTTGTTTTTACAGCTTCGTGCGTACAGCCGGCAAAAAGTACCAGCGCTGATAATAACGTTATATAGTTTTTCATTTCTTTCCTGAATGGCCGAATCCTCCGGCGCCTCTCTCTGTAAGATTAATTTCTTCCGTTTCAATCATCTCGGCTTTCTCGTGCTTTGCGATAATCATCTGAGCTATTCTGTCGCCGTCATTCACAATAAAAGAGGTGTCTGAAAGGTTAATAAGTATCACTCCGATTTCTCCCCGGTAGTCGGCATCTATGGTGCCCGGCGAGTTCAGCACCGTTATCCCATGTCTGATGGCAAGACCACTCCGGGGCCTAACCTGTGCTTCATAGCCGGCCGGCAGCTCAATATAAAGACCCGTGCCGATAAGCTTTCTCTCAAGAGGCAAAAGCGTCACCTGTCCTTCAGTCATTGCACGGAGGTCCATTCCCGCCGAATGTGCAGTTTCATAAGCAGGCAATTTATGCCGAGATTTGTTTACTATCCTGATCCTCATTTCCCCTTTCTAAAAAATAATGTAAAAAATCTGTCGTTTATCTCAATGACCGCAAAGAAAATAAACAGCAGGGCAGTATCAAGAATAATATTCATATTTTCACTGTCTCCGGATACGATCCTGGACATAAACAGCAAAACCACGGCAAGCAGGATATAGAATATGATTTTCCATGTTTCATATTTTATCGGGTAGAGTTTCTGTCCTATGAAATATGAAACCAATACCATTGACAGATAGCATGCTACGTGTGCCCATGCGGCCGCCACATATCCGTACGATGGCACGAACAACAGGTTTACCGCAACAGTCACAACCGCCCCCACAAGTGTAATCAGAGCCCCGTATATCGTCTTGTCATCGACCTTATACCATATGCTCTGGTTTATAAAGATGCCCAGCATGAGGTATGCCATGCTTATGATCGGTACAACGATCAGTGACTCGCGGAATACCGGACCGACTATTATCTGTAGCGCTTCGATATAAAGGTTTATTCCAAGAAAGAGAATTAGTCCTGTAATAACAAAATACTTCATTGTAACGGCATAAGTCTCTTTGGCATCCTTATTTCCGGCTTTCTCGAAAAAGAAAGGCTCGGCCGCAAACCGGTACATCTGGATAAACAACGACATCAGGACGCCCACCTTGAAACCTGCCCCGTAAAGACCCACTGTTGCCAGGCCTTCCGGTCCGCCTATCAGCCTACGCAGGAGTATCTTATCAAGCACTTCGTTCAGCGAGCCGGCCATGCCCCCGATAAGTAAAGGCCAGCTGTATGACAGCATCCTCCCAAGCAACTTCCTGTCAAATACCGGCCCTATTTTTACAATAAACGGCAACAAAAGTAACAAAGTAACCGCAGACCCGATAAGATTGGCAAGAAAGACATAGCCAACCTGAAAATCGGGATTATAAATCTTATAAATCCAGGTGCATCCTTCTTCTGCCAGACGTGGAGCTGTCCTCAGGAAAAAGAATACCGTTATGATTGTTACAACGACATTGATGATCTTCAGAACGCTGAAGACTACGGGCCGGTTATTTCCCCTCAGGTATGCAAAAGGTATTGCCGAGAAAGCATCTATGGCCACGATCCAGGCAAACATTCTTATATACTCCGGATGCTGACCATATCCCAGAAAGGCTGAAACGGGATTAATGAAAAGAGAAGCTGCCACGATGAACAGAGCCGATGTGGTAAAAAGGCTTATAAGTGCAGTGCTGTAAACCGCCTCCGCCGGAGCTTTCTTGCCGGCAAAGCGAAAATATGTCGTTTCCATCCCGTAGGTAAGGATGACCAGGGCAAGAACCATCCA
>Ga0209254_10000396_pt1 | contig 34771 bp, 29 predicted proteins | sample FrelakmetDIP11DI_FD_187148 | JGI IMG/M metagenome (GOLD analysis project Ga0209254, IMG submission 187148) | Freshwater lake sediment microbial communities from the University of Notre Dame, USA, for methane emissions studies - DIP11 DI (SPAdes)... | ecosystem: Environmental > Aquatic >... | reverse complement strand
CCCTCCGTCCTGCTGCTGATCCTGCTGCCAGACCACCGCTATTTCCTGCCGGTCTTTCCAGCCCTGGCGCTGTTGATGGCACGCGGCCTTACAGGAGTGGTCTATAGCATTCCACTGGTGACTGTTCTTGCTCTGCTGTTCTGCCTGGGGAATCTGTACCTGTTCGTAGATTGGCAGAGGCATACTTATCTGTTTTCTTCGAAGGTGACCTGAAATTCTTAAGATACCATTCACCTGCTGAGAGGTAAGTGGGCAAGGTGGGACTCGAACCCACACGCCTTGCGGCAATAGATCCTAAGTCTATCGCGTCTGCCAATTCCGCCACTTGCCCAGTGATGTTGCGATTATAAGTTATACAAATAGGGGCGTCAATAAATCAGTTATAATGACCGGCGCTATGCGCAAAACCCTGAATTGGAGCCAATATTGAGCCGCATCATCCAGCTGGATGGAACTGGCAAGCAGCGCGATCTGCTGGTAAAAAGCATCGTACTGGCTCTGCGCGAGCTGGCATCCAGCCTGGAAGTCAACACGGATACACGCGACCAGGCCGCATACATTTCACTGGCTTTGAAAGCGATCAACGATTCCATCGATCCAACCGTGGCAGCCTGGGAAAAACGCGGCTACTGGCTGAAAGCGGACCGCTTCCGTATGGATTGGGTCTGGACGGGTCAGATGGCAGAGCAGCTGAAAGAGGCATTGCTGCAAGATGATTGGGGACGGGCGGCGGAGGTGTGCGCCAAAGTCTCCATAAAATTGGAGTCGGTCACGCTGCCAAAGCACAACCGGATGGGTACCCCGTGGGTGGGTGCCTGGGAGAAGATGTCCGCAAACTCTCACCACAATCCCAGCTGATAATCCGGCTGCCTGCCGTTTAACAGGATATACCTGGCAGGTCGGGTGGGGTTCACACCGATCTTGCGCAGTGCTTCAAGATTCGAAATGCCCCCTTTTTTCCTGGCTGCCAGTATGGCCAGAGCGCCTTTGGGTCCGATGCCGGGGATGCGTACCAGCTCTTCTGGCGTGGCCAGGTTGATTTCGACCGGTTTTTCATTCAAATTCTCTTCGGCCCAGGCAGTTTTCGGGTCGATCTTCTCGGGCAGGCTGCCATCCGGTGTAAAAGGCAGCTCCTCGAGACTGAAGCCGTAATCGCGGATCAGAAAGCTGGCCTGGTACAGGTGCAGCTCGCGCACGGGCGAGACAGGGGGCAGGTTTTCGAAGGGAGTGTCCTTGAGCGGATTGAAAGCCATGAAATAGGCTCTTCCCAACCTTAATTTCTGATGTAAGTATTCCGTCGTCGAAATCAATTCAAGGTCGCTTTCGCCAACCGCGCCAACCACGAACTGGGTGCTCATCGAAGGCCAGCGTCCATTCCAACCCAGGTGCGAGTTTTGGGTATTCCGGATCTCTTCCATCCACTTCAAGGGCTGCAACAATTCTTCCATGAAGGCTTTATGAGGCGCCAGCTGCTCCAGGCGCAGGGTGTTCGGACCTTCCAGGTTTAAGGATACTCGGTCAGCGAGCTGCATGGCCTGCTCGACCTGGGCTTTCTGCACCCCAGGCATGAGCTTCAGGTGCAAGTAGCCGCGGAAGGCGTGTTTTCGGCGTAATATTTCGGCCGTTGCCAATAAGTGGTCCTGGGTTTTCACCCCTCCGCCGGCCACTCCTGAGCTCAGGAACATCCCATCCACCACGCCAGCCCGGTGTATGGCCATAAAAGCCTGCGCCATCTCATCCGGTTTCAGCGTTGCACGTCGTAAATCCCGGCCGGACCGAAAACCGCAGTAGTGACAGTCTTTTTCGCAAGCGGAAGTCAACATGGTCTTCAGCAGATGGATGTGTTTGCCGTTGGGCAGCATGGCATGACTGACGTTGAGCGCATCCTGCTGCTTTACAGATAGCTGTGGGCAACCCAGATCTTCGGCAGCTTCGAGCTGCGTGTTGGTGGAAAGATCCTGCAGCTTGCTGAGAGCATCCATTTCAGGAATTATTATAGAACATATGTTCGTATCTGTCAATATATTTATGGTCATGGGGTTGTTTACCAGGGCAGGGTATGCCAATGAAAGAATTTGGATGACACCGGTTGGCATGAAAACCATATATGATGTATGTTTCCTAGCTGTTTGTTTCCAACGATCAGAAGCCTTGACAGGGGAGCCGGAATCGAGTTAAAATAATTATGCTTTTGATAAGTACTATTATCACAAACAAGATCAGGCTGAAATAACCTCCCCTAACGCTCATGAAAGTGACGATCGCACAAGCAGTCGACACATACCTGGATAACATCAACCTGTCGCGCAGCGAAAACACCTCTCGCAGCTACGGCAATGCCCTGAAGTCCTTCCTCTCAGTTCTCGAGGAATATGACCTGCTGCCTGACAAAACCCCTGTACAAGAGCTGCCTGAAGATGCAATTGCCTGGTTCGCGCTGTTTTTGAAGGATTATGCCCCGGCAACCGAACAGCTGTACCTGACCGCCGCAGCGGGATTCTATGAGTTCCTGGCGGCTGAACGCCTGGCTGACCCCAATTTACCCCGCCTGAGGCTATTGATCCGCCAGCGCAGCCGAAAAGCCGGGCAGCGCCTGCCGCAATTTCCGCGTGAGCAAATTGAGCAAGTTGTTGAATATGCAATTAACCTTGCATTATTGCCATTCGGATCGCCGGACGAGCATCTCAGGAACCTGCGTGACCGAGCCTTCCTGGTTACCTTGGCGGACACCGGCTTGCGTGTCCACGAGGCCTGCAAGCTGCGGCGCGGTGACCTGGATTGGAATGAAGGGAAAGCCCTGATTATCGGAAAAGGAGACCGCCAGGCCGTGGTGCGGTTTTCAACGCGGGCAATACATACTTTGCGGGATTACCTGAAGCTGCGCGCCCGGCTGGACGGAGGATCAGGACGCCAGCTGGCTGCCCTACCCCTGTTTTCACGCCACGACCGCGGCGCCGGTAAGAAGGTCAAGCCTATCACTACGGCTACAGGCAGGAACATTGTGGCACAGCGTGTGGGTGAAGCATTGGGAGACGACACATCCGCACAGTCTATCACTCCACACTCCTTCCGGCACTATTTTGTGACTGCTGTGCTGCGCGGCTCAGGCGGGAACTTGAAAATGGCACAGGAGCTGGCACGGCACCGCAATATCGCGGTCACCCAGCGCTATGCGCACCTAAGCGATGATGAATTGGACCGCGGATTTTCCGATATATTTGACCAGGAGTGAGGTCCTTCATCCCTACTGATGATTTTCGTCACTTCCACACCTCCAGCAATATGACTATTATGTAGGTTCTAACTCGAATTTCAGGAAAATTATCGTGAATCAAGAACAGAAAATGCCAGAAGACCCGCGCATCCTGGAACTGCGCAAGGTACGCGAGAAAGCCAGCCTGGGGGGCGGACAAGAAAGGATTGACACCCAGCATGCCAAGGGTAAGCTCACTGCCCGCGAAAGACTCGAACTGCTTCTGGACCACGGCACTTTCAACGAGCTGGAACCTTTCATCACCCACACCGGCGACGAGATGGGGATTGCGGCCGAAAAATATCTGGGGGATGGTGTGGTGACCGGCTACGGGCAGATCCAGGGTCGCACGGTGTATATCTATGCGCAAGATTTTACCATTTACGGCGGCACCTTGAGCGAAATGCAGAGCCACAAGATCTGCCGGGTGATGGACCTGGCGCTGCGCAACGGTGTTCCGATCATCGGTTTGATCGATTCAGGCGGTGCGCGCATCCAGGAAGGGGTGAAAAGCCTGGGCGGGTATGCCGAGATCTTCCGGCGCAATGCCCTGTATTCTGGCGTGATCCCCCAGATCAGCCTGATGCTCGGCCCCTGTGCCGGAGGCGCAGCCTATTCACCTGCCCTGACGGACCTGATTTTGATGGTGCGAAAAAGCTCTTTCATGTTCCTCACCGGTCCTGAAGTGATAAAAGGCATAACCGGAGAGACGATCGACGCCGAGACGCTGGGTGGAGCGGATACCCACCTGTCGATCAGCGGCACGGCACACCTGGCAATGGACAGCGAGCAGGAAGTGCTGGCTACTGCAAGGCGCCTGTTAAGTTATTTTCCATCCAATAACGTCGAAAATCCCCCCTTCCAACCGGGGAATGATGATCCATTGCGCATGGACGTGGAGCTGAACACGATTATCCCGCTCGATTCTTACGAGCCATACAGCATGCACGAAGTGATCCGGCACGTCGTCGACCACGATTCTTTTATCGAGCTGCAGTCAAGCTGGGCGATGAATGCGATAACCGGATTGGCACGCCTGGGGGGACATGCTGCGGGAATTGTGGCGCAGGAGCCTACTGTGATGGCGGGGGTGATCGACATCGACGCAGCCGACAAGATGGCACGCTTTGTTCGCATGTGCGATTGCTTCAATATCCCGCTGGTCACTTTCGTAGATTCTCCCGGCTTCCTGCCAGGCAGCGTGCAGGAACACGCCGGAATCATCCGCCACGGTGCGAAAGTATTATATGCCTATTCGGAAGCCACCGTGCCGAAAGTGACAGTCATCACCAGGAAAGCCTACGGCGGCGCCTACGTGGTGATGAGCAGTAAATTCCTGGGAACGGATGTGACATATGCCTGGCCGAGCGCCGAAATAGCTGTCATGGGGGCTGAAGGTGCGGTAAATATCTTGTTCCGCAAGCAGATCGAAGGCGCAGCTGACCCGAAAGGCGAAAGGACGCGGCTGGTGGACGACTACCGGCAGCGGTTTAATAACCCGTACTTTGCGGCGCGCGCCGGTTATGTCGACGATATTATCGAGCCGAGTGAATCACGGCCTAAAATTATCGCTTCCCTGTCAGCACTGCGGGATAAATACAGCCCTGCGCCACCGCGCAAGCATGGAAATATCCCGGTATAAATGTTTTCATAATACCTTTTTGAATGAAATTGGGAGTGATTTCCTATGGATCAAGGAATGATCAGTGCCATTCAGATCACTATCGCTGGGATGGCGTTGGTTTTCCTGGCGATCCTGGTGTTGTGGCTGGTGATGGCACTGCTGGTCAGGTGGACAGGATCACGAACGGAAGAAGACCTACCGAATGAGGTGCACCAGGCTGCGGCTGCAGCTGCGGCCTTTGCCCTGGCTGAACGGTCTGGTCGGAAGGACCTGCACGAGTTCCCACTGCCGCCTACAGCCATCGTCAGCGCCTGGCAGGCGGTGATGCGCGGCAAGATGCTTAACAAACGGGGTTCGGTAAAATGAAATATTCAATCAAAATTGGAGAGCGGATTTACCAGGCAGAAATCGTAGACCTGGATGCACGCCCGGTGGTGGTGATGGTGGATGGCCAGGTGATTGAAGTCTGGCCTGAAATGGACGCCTCCCAGCCAGCAGGGAGCACGGCAGGTGCTATTGCTGCCAATTCTCCAGGTAAGGCCCAGGGTATGGAAGATTCTAAGAGCCATTCTGCAATTCCGGTCTCCAGAGCACTGGAAAAGAACCTGCGCGCCCCGATTCCGGGCGTGATTCTGACGGTTAATGTTGCGGCAGGTGACCAGGTGACCCCGGGACAGGAATTATTTGTGATCGAAGCCATGAAAATGCGCAATGTCATCCGTTCAAACCGTACTGGAATCGTGGACGTAGTGCATGTCATTCCCGGGCAGACGGTGAAGCATAACGATGTGCTGGTTGAGTTCAAAGACCGGGACGGGGCGCGATGAGTGAAATTCTCTCAGAGCTCTTGAAGGGTTTCACCAGTTTTACCTGGGGGAATGCGTTGATGATGGCGATTGGCGGGATTTTGATCGCGCTGGCAATTGTGAAAGAATACGAGCCTGTACTTCTGCTGCCGATCGGTTTTGGCTGCCTGCTCGCCAACCTGCCGCTGACTGGTATGAATGAGGCCGGTGGGATCTTCAACCTGTTTTACGAGGCAGGGATCAGCACGGAGCTACTCCCCCTCCTGATTTTCATCGGTGTGGGAGCGATGATCGACTTCAGCCCACTGCTCTCACAACCCCACCTGGTTTTATTAGGCGCCGCCGGCCAGTTTGGCATCTACGGTACGCTGTTGCTGGCAACGTTGATTGGATTTCCGCTGAATGAGGCGGCTTCCATCGGCGTGATCGGCGCAATCGACGGGCCGACTTCCATCTTCGTAACCACCCAGCTGGCACCTCACCTGCTGGCGCCGGTGGCAGTAGCCGCATATTCATATATGAGCCTGGTGCCGATCATCCAGCCCCCGCTGATGCGCATGCTGACCACACGCAAGGAACGCCGGATACGCATGGAATACACTCCGCGGCCGGTTTCCAGGCGTGCTAGAGTGCTATTCCCGATCCTGGTTACCCTGGTGATTGGTCTGCTGGTCCCAAAGGCTGCTCCCCTGATCGCTATGCTGATGCTGGGAAACCTGCTGCGGGAAAGCCTGGTCGTCGAGCGCCTGAGCAAATCAGCCCAGAATGAAATTGCTAACATTTCAACGCTGTTCCTGGGCGTTACGATTGGATCGACGATGAACGCTTCCAGTTTTCTCAACGTGGACACCCTGCTGATCCTGGCGATGGGCCTGCTGGCTTTTGGACTGGACACGGTGGCCGGGCTGCTGTTTGGGAAAGCCATGTCGGCTGTGACGCGCGGGAAAATTAATCCGCTGCTCGGTGCGGCTGGAATCAGCGCCTTCCCCATGGCAGGACGAGTGGTGGCAAAAATGGCGCAGGAAGAAGACTACGATAACTACCTGCTGATGCATGCGATGGGCGCCAACACTGCCGGCCAGCTTGGCAGCGTGGTGGCTGGCGGCGCCCTGCTGGTGTTGGTGAATATTTTTGGATAATGCTATATGTATAATTAGATGAGTAATAATGGCTACACGCATTTTTGATCTGTACCGTAAATGCCCTATCCGCCTTCATTGACGCTTGTTCTAAAAGGTATTAAACTCTCTCCGACCAGGAGAACTATACTTCTATGTCTATCAGCCGATTAGCACGTTCGATCCCCTCCTCACCCACTCTAGCCCTGAACGAAGAAGCCAGGGTGCTGCGTGAGCGAGGGGAACCTGTCATCAATATGAGCGTTGGCGAGCCGAGGAATAAGACCCCCATTACTGCGATCTTGAGCTCGGCTGCCAGGCTGACCGGTGGCGAGGTCAAATACACGCCCGCGGATGGCACTCCTTCCTTGAAAAAGGCCATCATCCAGTATACCGAAGACAATTACGGGCGCCTGGTAGCCCCGGAAAACGTGATTGTGTCGTCAGGAGCCAAGCAGTCGATTTTCAACATCCTGTACAGCCTGATTAATCCCCAGGATGAAGTCGTCATCCTGGCGCCGTATTGGGTCAGCTACCCGGAAATGGTCAAGATGGTTTATGGAATTCCGGTTATCGTAACCCCGGAAGACGGGACGTTTATCCCCAAGATGCATGAAATCGAAGAAGCGGTGAGCTCGTACACCAAGGCGATCATCGTGAATTCGCCCAATAATCCATCCGGCATGGTCTTCCCACCCGAGTTAATCGCCGCTATCGTGGATTTTTGCGAACGCAAGAAGATTTTCTTGATCATGGACGACATCTACCACAAGCTGGTTTTTGACGGCAGACACTGCCCACCGGCTTATGAATATACGAATAAAGATGTCGAAGACAGCATGGTGATCGTGGTCAACGGCGTCTCGAAGTTGTATGGCATGACCGGCTTCCGGATCGGCTGGGTGGTTGCAAACCGCCAGCTGGTGGAAGTGATGACCAATGTCCAGGCGCAGATCACCTCCACCCCGTCCGCTGTGCTGCAGTCAGCAGCAGAGGGTGCGCTGACCGGGATGCAAGGTATCGTGGAGAACCTGCGCCTGACCTTTGAAAATAACCGCAATGTGATTTACCAGGAATTGAACTGTTTTTCGGATATTCGCACGATCAAGCCTGAAGGGACATTCTACGTCCTGCCTGATTTTCGGGCATATTCCAACGATTCGGTCGGGTTGTCGCAACTGCTGCTGCACAGGGCGCTGGTGGTGGTCGTTCCGGGGAAGGAGTTTGGCATGGAAGGCTTCCTGCGCTTCAGCTATTCTGGAACGGTAAAAGACATCACCACCGCCATCGAACGTGTGAAATGGGCACTGGATCCAAACTCGCCTAATGAAATCTACATCGGAGACCGGAAATTGATCAGGGATTGGCTATGAACAACCTGTTGAATATTAAGACACCAGCCGAAGGGCAGGCAGCGGCGCGCAAAAGTGAATTTGGCCTGGAGAACCACGGCCTGACTAACCTGCGCCAGGCTTACTGGAACCTGCCGCTCGAGGCGCTCTATGAGGAGGCGATTTTCCGGAATGAGGGCAAGCTGACACTTTCGGGTCCCCTGGTAGTCAATACCGGCAAGCATACTGCCCGTGCAGCTACCGACAAATTCATCGTCAAGGAAGGCGGCTCTGACGATCACATCTGGTGGGGTCAGTATAACTATCCCTATGCACCCGAGAAATTCAATGACCTTTTCAGCCGCGTGCAGGGTTTCCTTCAAGGACGTGACCTGTTCATACAGGACACCTACGCCGGCGCCGATCCGAATTATCGCCTTCCCATTCGGATTATCACCGAGCTGGCCTGGCACAGCCTGTTCGCACGCAACATGTTCCTATCGCCATCCACAAATGATGAATACCGAAGGCATGTGCCGGAATTCACCGTCATCGCTGTGCCTTCATTCAAAGCATTCCCGCAGGTGGACGGCACCCCCACCAACACTGCCATCGTGATAAATTTCGACCAGCGGCTGTGCATCATTGGGAATACCGGCTACGCTGGGGAGATCAAGAAATCCATTTTCACGATCATGAATTACCTGCTGCCGTTGAACGGGGTGATGACGATGCACTGTTCGGCAAATACAGGCAAGCAATCCGACGTGGCACTGTTTTTCGGACTATCCGGAACCGGCAAGACAACCCTGTCGGCCGATCCGGAACGCGGGTTGATCGGAGACGACGAACACGGCTGGAGCGGTGAGGGCGTTTTTAACTTCGAAGGCGGCTGCTATGCCAAGGTGATCGCTTTATCGGCCAGCGCTGAACCGCAGATTTATGCCTGCACCCGGCGTTTCGGGACCATTCTTGAGAACGTGATCTTCGACCCGGTGACCCGGTTGATCGACCTGGATGATGACACCCGCACCGAGAACACCCGAGCATCGTACCCACTCGAGTTTATCGAAAACGCGGTGCCGGAAAAGTGCGGCGCGCATCCGAAAAACATCCTGCTGCTGACTTGCGATGCCCAGGGAGTGATGCCGCCGCTGGCACGATTGACTCCCGAACAGGCGATGTATCATTTTATTTCAGGCTATACCTCCAAGGTAGCCGGAACCGAAATCGGGCTGGGGGAAGAACCGGAAATTACGTTCAGCACCTGTTTCGGCGGCCCATTCATGGTTCACCACCCGGCATTTTATGCGCGCCTGCTGCATCACAAGATCCTACGCTACAATGTAAACTGCTGGCTGCTGAATACCGGGTGGGTGAGCGGTCCGTATGGGATCGGAAAGCGCATCAGCATACGCTACACGCGTACGCTACTCAATTCTGCTTTGGACGGTCTCCTGGATGAAGTGGAATACTCGACTGACCCGGTGTTTGGCTTCCAGGTACCTAAATCTTGCCCGGGAATTCCGCCCGAGGTTCTGGATCCGGCTTCGTCCTGGCTGGACAGGGATGCTTACATGAAGCGCTATAAGGGACTGGCCTCCCGCTTTATCGATAATTTCAAGAAATTCGAGGCCGAAAAGGATATCCTGGAGATAAGGAAATCGGGCCCGCGGATTTAGGGGTTTAGATTCTGTGCAGGGCACGCAACATATCAGCCAGCATACCGTATGCGGTGGTCTCGCGACCCGGGTCTTTCTCAATAATCGTCAGCGCTCCAAGCACGTCTGTCTCGAAGCGTACAATGCTGGTCGTTCCTTCGGCGTGAAACATGTGCGATTCCATCCCCACCATTTCGGGTGCGACACGCGCCGTGACGTTCTCACCGCTTCTGTGCGCTGAACAGACCAGTTTCCAGCGTTTTCCCTGAGATTTGGCCATTTCGATATCCGCCGGAGCCAGGAGTGCAATTCCCTGCCTGTTGACATCCCTAGGAAGCAGGGGGAATTCCATTAACACGGTAACGAGGGCGGCAATTTTCACGGCAGCATCCCAACCGTCGATATCGCCGCGCGGGTTGGTTTCAGCGATACCGATCTCCTGGCAATAAGCGACTGCCCGTTCGAAGCTGTCGCCATGTTCCATCCGTGTCAGAATCATGTTGGTGGTCGAATTCAGCACGCCCTGGATCGAATCCAGGCGTGCGGCAGGCAGAGTCTCACGAAATAACGAGAATATTGGCGCTCCATCCATCACCGCAGATTCGAAAAAGAAAGACACGCCGTTCTCAGCAGCCAGAGTCTTTAACTCCCGGTAGGCATGCACGACCGGACCCTTGTTGGCAGTAATGGCATGCTTACCGGCACTGAGCGCGGCTTTGAGGTAATCGACTGCCGGCTGCCCGCTAAAATAGTCCACCGGCGTGGATTCGAAAATCACATCCGCCTGTGAAAGTCGAATGAACTCGAAGACATCTTGAGGAATCGAGAACGCTGACAGCTCCCCCAGGTTTCCAGCTGCCAGGGCCTTGGCAGGATCGATGCCATCGAGATCTACGGCAGAGCCGTGCCTGAGTGTGGAGATTCCGGTGGTCACGAAAGTCATGTCGTAGCGCTGCTCAAGCAAAGCCCGCCTGGATTCGAGCAACGCCAGAAGGGTCTTTCCAACGTTACCAAACCCGATGAATCCCAGTCTGTAAGTGTGCAAATCCAATCGCTCCTATAGTTGAGGCCATGGGAAAGGCCGCCGGTGCGGATCGGGGGATGGAAACTGGCCCGACTGTACCAGGCGTTCCGCCCGGCGCTTTAAAGCTTTAATTTCTCCAGCAGATAAATACTGCCGGATCTGATCCATGAAGTTTGAATCGGTATCCTGGCTGGATATGACCTGGGAGAACCTGGCCAGGTCGGAACATAGAATATCCGGGAATGGTTGGCCCACAAAATCCCAGATCACAGTGCGCAATTTTTCTTCGACATGAAAACACACTCCGTGGTCGATCAACCACAGCTTACTGGTAGTATCACGCAGGATATGGCTGCCTTTGCGGTCGGCATTGTTTATCAGCATATCGAAAATCGCCACCGGCTTGAGGCGTTCCAGGTCGGCGTGGGTGAAATTAAAATAGTGATATTCAGGATCGTGCTCGACATACAGCTGCAAGGAGCCTGGTCCCAGAGGTCCATTTTTCCTCAAAACAGTAGGAGGCACAAATCGCCAGCCTAATGCTTCGCTGACCAGGAAAGCCGCTACCTCGCGCTTGGCGAGGCTGGTAGGTGGAAAATCCCACAAAGGGCGCTCACCGCGCATCGGTTTATACACACCGGCAGCGCTTTCATCCTGCAGCTCCAATTTCACGAGAAAGGTGTAGTTTGATCCCCATACAAACTCCCCCTGCAGGGAGATTTTCCCGTGATTGAGGAGATTCAGGGAGTGTTCAATGCTTATGTCCATTCCGTTTGGGGCAAAAATGGCCTTCCGGCTCCATGGGTTCGCCGCACTGCGGACAAAGGGGGCGGCCGCGTGAAGCGATTTCGATTCCCCAGCGGCACATTGCTCGCACCTGCGAGCGGGTGCACCAAAAGCGTACTACTTTTTCTTCGCCAGCGGTTGCTTCTTCAGAAGCAAGCTCCTTCATCACGAGTACCACCAGGTCTTCATCAGAATCGTAACCCAAACCGACCTCTCCTACACGGAACAGCGGGTCGACCGGCGGATGGATATGCATCGTGTCTTCCCGGTAATCACCGGTCTCTTCACCCAGATCCGGAAAACGCTGGTGCAGCTCTGCCAGAAACTGCTCGTATCCGATCGCCAGCGACTGGAGCTGGACTTTCTCGATGATCAGGGTGATCGTGCGTTCAGCCTGCCAGCCCTGTATGTAAAAAACACGCTTCCCCGGCTGACCGATGGCATCAGTAGTGATGTGCTCTACGGGGTGCAGGTCTATCTCGTTTTCACTCATAAACGCTCCATTGACTGGATATTTGGATAAAACGAGTATACCAGAATCACTTCCCAGGCAAGGAAAAGGAATGGTCGACATTCAAATTCAACAACCTGCTCCCCTCCTCGCTGAACGCAAGAGTGGAAACCGATGCGGGAGATACCACCAGCCGCTGAAACATGTCGAGTGGAAGTCCAACGAAGAAAGCCACTGCCAGGCGAATTGGATCGGCATGGCTGACACACAGGATGAGGTCCTTAGAATCGAAAGGTTGAGATAATTCCTGTAATATGTTGACTATGCGCATTTGAGCGCTCCCAAAAGTCTCCCCCCCAGGAAATCTGAAACGCGAGGGCGAAGTCGCTACAACTTTCCAGCTCTTCAGCCGGCGCAGTTTTCCTAACGACTGTTCCTGCCAATCACCGCAGTCGACTTCGATTAACCCCGGATTTTCGTTCAACTCCAGGTTGAGCGCCCTTGCGATAGGCTGCGCCGTCTCCATGGTGCGCTCCAAGGGGCTGCAGTAAATCGCTTTCACCGGAAGACTGGCGAGCTTTTCAGCCAGCTGGATTGCCTGGCGAACCCCATTCTTATTGAGGTGAACGCCCGCCAAACGTCCTGCCAGGCGATGTTTTTTTACATAATCTGTTTCTCCATGCCGGATCAACATCACAACAGTCATCGATTCTCCGAAGAATTATTATGTACTATCAAAAGAAATACCTGTCTGCTTGTCGACTGGTCTACTTGTTTACTTGTTTACCTGTTTACCTGTCAACTTGTCTACTTTTTCTCAAACACCTGATAACACCGGGCTCATACAATTCCCGAAGGCTTATGCCTGCCCTTGATATCCTTGATTTCACCTTCGGTCAGGTCGGGGATGGTTTCATCACGCGTAATCCCCAACGCCTGTCGCTGGGCTTCTCGCCAGCGTGCCAGGCGGTCACTGACCGCGGATTCATAACCCTGCTGGGAGGGCTGGTAAAAATACGTCCCCAACAGCTCGGCAGGCAGGTACTGCTGCGGCAGGAAATGCTCTGGTGAGGCATGGGGATACCTGTAATCTTTCCCATGTCCCAGGGCCTTCGCATCTCGCGTGGCATCCTGAAGGTGGATTGGCACAGCTGTGATCCCCTGAGCTTCGATCAGCTGGAAAGCCTTGAAATATGCACCGGCGGAGTTCGACTTGGCAGCGGTGGATAAGAACAAGGTAGCTTCTACGATCGGGTAAATCCCTTCAGGCAGACCAATATAATCGAAAGCCTGTGCCGCCGCAGAGGCGACCACCAATCCCATGGGATCACCGAGTCCGATATCTTCGCCTGCCAGGATGATCAGCCTGCGCAAAATGAAGCGCGGGTCTTCACCGGCATACAGCATCTTCGCCAGCCAGTATAGGGCCGCATCGGGGTCTGATCCTCGCACGGATTTGATGAAGGCCGAGATTGTGTCGTAGTGTGCATCGCCGTCTTTATCGTACAGCACAGCCCGGCGCTGGATCGATTCCTGCGCCACTGTCAACGTGACGTGAATGGCTTCGTCCGATTCGTGCGGTGTGCTTTCGACTGCCAGCTCCAGAGCGTTCAGGGCATTGCGTGCATCCCCTCCCGCCACCCGGACCAGGTGCTCGAACGCCTCTGGGTCGAGCTGGATATTGCGCGTGCCATAGCCGCGTTCATCATCCCGCAATGAGAGCTCAATAATCTGCCCAATATCTTCGTCCCTCAACGGCCGGAGCTGGAAGACTCGCGACCTGGATACCAGGGCGCCAATCACTTCGAAATACGGATTTTCCGTGGTCGCACCGATTAAAGTGAGGGTCCCATTTTCAACGTGCGGCAGCAAGGCGTCCTGCTGGGCGCGATTCCAGCGGTGGACTTCATCCACAAACAGGATCGTACGTGTGCCGTAGAGCTTGCGCCTCTCGACTGCCTGGTCGATTACAACCCGCAATTCGGCCTTACCGGCTAAAACTGCCGAGAGGGTGGCAAAATGACTCCTGGTCATATTGGCTATCACCATGGCAAGGGTGGTCTTACCAGTGCCCGGTGGTCCCCACAGGAGGATCGACGAAAACAGCCGGTCGGCTTCGATCGCCCGGCGCAGGAGCTTGCCGGGTCCGACGATCTCGTCCTGCCCGACGAATTCATCCAGCGTGCGCGGGCGCATTCGGGCAGCCAGCGGTGCTTCGTTCTTGAGTTTCTGGCTCAGGGAGTAGTCAAAAAGATCGCTCATTCCAGGTAATTATAAACAATATCTCGAAATAGACCTGCCAACAAAGTCCCGAATCTTTGGTATGATCCTGATATTCGCAAATTCTGATGAAAAAAGGTGCTGAAAATGCCGGCAAAAGTCATACTCAACCCCTATGCAGCCCGCTGGGACGCACAAAAACGCCTGCCAGAAGTGGAAACTGCGTTAAAGCAGGCTGGAATCGAGTATGAGCTGGTGCTTACCGAGCATCCGGGACACGGAATCGAGCTGGCAGAAAAAGCCGTGAAGGATGGGTTCAACCCGATTATCTCAGCCGGCGGAGATGGGTCGAATGGTGATGTACTGAATGGAATGCAGCGCGCCGCGAGAGGAAACGCACTCCTGCCCTTCGGAGTGCTGCCGCTGGGCACTGCCAATGACCTGGTGGTCAACCTGGGGTTGCCCAAGGAGCTTCCTGAGGCAGCCAACTGCATCGCAGCCGGAAAAACGCGTCCCATCGACCTGGGTAAGGTGAACGATTGGGTGTTTGCCAATAACTCGGCTGTCGGGCTGGAGCCCGTCGTGACGATCTATAACATCCGCATGGTGCGCCTGAAAGGCATCCTCCGCTATATCGTGGCTGCACTGCGGGCGATTAACCAGAAACCGACATGGAATATGTCGCTGGAATGGGATGACGGCAGTTATGAAGGACCTGTCAGCCTGGTGTCGGTCGGCAACTGCCCGCTGACTGGCGGAGTGTTCCGCATGGCGCCAGCCGCCGATCCGGCAGACGGATTGCTGACATTCGTGTACGGCTATGCCCCTACTCGCCGGCGCATGCTGGGCTTGCTGCCGAAAACCATGACCGGCGAATACGTGAAGGACCCGGCCATGCACCAGCACCACACTCGCCGACTGGTTATCCACTCGGACACCCCTACCCCCCTGCAGGTGGATGGGGAGATACGCGTGGAAGCGGGTACCGAGTTCGTCTACGAGTGCCAGCCAGCCAGCCTGGAGATCTTTTCTCCCTGAACAGATTCAGATTAAGGAACCGTTAGAATACATGGTAAAACTAGCTGAAGTTGCATATTTTGTCGACGATATCCCTGCCATGACCGATTTTTACCGGCGGCTGCTCGGAGCGGAGCCAGTTGCGCAGTCAGAAGGTATGGCAATTTTCATGGTCGGCGAAACCAGGTTATTCCTGCATCAACAATACCAGCCTGCAGCTGGCGAGCTACCCCCTGAAAACCACATCGCACTGACCGTAAAGGACCTGGATAATTATTGCCTATCACTCGCAAGCACCGGCCTGGCGCTTGAAATCCCACCGGCAGATTATTATTGGGGAAGGTCCGCCTATCTGCGAGATCCGGAAGGACACCTGATCGAACTGGCAGAATCCAAGGACGAAGACAGTCCTGGTTGATATGGATGAGGGAGTCCAATTATCGGCTCAAACAGCACGGCAAAACCTTAACAAGCAATTCTGGCACATACCTTGCACGATTCAAATATCAAATTCGAATCGATACCTGCGTTATAATACCTTCTGCTGGCCTGCACGATTTGAATAAAGGAATTTATTCCAGCGGAAGGGCTAAGAGAGGCAAGGGATGAAAACCGTGAAAACCAATAATCGCATTATTTTTCCAGCGCTCCTAGTTATCTTGAGCATTTCACTGGCCTCCTGCAATATTCCACTGCCGTTCCAAACCCCGACTGCTCCTGGAGTATCAGACTCGGTCCTCACCCAGGCTGCTGCGACGATATTTGCCGAGGTAGGCGCCACCCAGACACAGCTGGCACTGGCAAAACCCCCTGAAGCGCCTACTGTCGTCATACCTTCGCCTGTCGTGCCATCACCTGCCGTGCCTTCTCCAACGCAGGAGCTGCCAGCCGCTCCGCCTCCAGAAGGCTCGCCGACGGCCTACCCGCCTCCCGAATCATCCCCGACCGCAGTCTCTCCGCCGGCCCTGCCTTCCCCGACCCTGGCACCGGTTTTCCCGCCGACCATTACGGCTTATCCGACTGCTGTGCAGAATTGGGGTGGACCCGTACCCACGGTCGCGATTACCCCTTATTCATCTGCTTATATTCCGGTTGCCACCCGCATCGTACAGATGGGAACACACTTCTACGTCGACAATGTGAACCTGGCGATGTGCTACGGGAATTATTGGGCAGTATTTGCGATTTACAATAACGGTACAAATAACCTGGAATCGGCATCTATCACGGTCCACGACTTTTCCACCGGGCGCTACCTTTACGGTCCGGTGACGGACAACTACCCCTTCATGTGGGCAGATAACAATTGCGAAGCGGGATACCTGGATACCTTGATCTCCGGCGGCATGCTTTTTGTCGGTGGACGGCTGAATGATCCCGCGATCAAGTTCCATACCCTGGGCGCAACGATCAAGCTGTGTTCCAAAGACAGACTGCAGGGGGCATGTTTCACGAAGAAGCTGGAATTTGTCGTCCCGTGACGAATTAGCCAGCCAAATAGCGTTATAACCACGTACCTTAAAGAACCATGCCCGGTGGGAGCATGGTTCTTTTTCTTGCGATAAAATATCCAAATCATCCCAGATTAGTCAAAGTCGGATTACAATAAACTTTCTATCTTAAAACTGAATGGAATAATATGACCAACGAACCTCAACTTCCCTCATTCGATCCAATCCACGATGTTCTGCACTACCAGAACAATCCACTGGATGCGATCTTCTGCCCCAAGAATGTTGCCGTGATCGGAGCTTCAGAGACCCCCAAATCGGTAGGCAGGACGATCATGTGGAACCTGATCACCAATCCATTTGGAGGGGCAGTATTCCCGATTAATCCAAAACGCTCCTCTGTTTTGGGAGTTAAAGCTTACCCGAAAATCTCAGACCTGCCCGAAAAGGTCGACCTGGCAGTGATTGTTACCCCGGCGGTCACCGTTCCCGACCTGATAGCAGAGTGCGTGGAAGCCGAAGTGAAAGGTGCCATCATCATCTCCGCCGGCTTTAAGGAGATCGGTGCGGAAGGAGCTCAGCTGGAAACACACATCCTGGAGCATGCCCGACCTGCAAAGATGCGCATCATCGGACCAAACTGCCTGGGTGTCATGAGCCCATTGAGCGGGCTAAACGCCACTTTTGCGGCGGATATGGCGAAACGCGGGAAAGTCGGCTTTATCAGCCAGAGCGGCGCCCTGTGCACGGCAGTGCTGGATTGGAGCCTGAGGGAGAACGTCGGCTTCAGCCACTTCGTATCCATCGGCTCGATGCTGGACGTCGGCTGGGGTGACCTGATCTATTACATGGGCGACGATCCGAACACCGAGAGTATCGTTATTTACATGGAGACGGTTGGAAATGCACGCGCATTCCTCTCGGCAGCCCGTGAAGTCTCGAATGCCAAGCCAATTATTGTGATCAAACCAGGGCGCACAGCCGGGGCAGCCAAAGCAGCGGCCTCGCACACCGGCTCACTGACCGGCAGCGATGAAGTCCTGGATGTGGCTTTCCGGCGCTCAGGTGTGCTGAGGGTCAACAGCATCGCCGAGTTATTTTATATGTCGGAAATTCTATCCAAACAACCTCGCCCGAAAGGCAACCGCCTGACCATCGTGACCAACGCAGGCGGTCCGGGTGTACTGGCAACCGATGCGCTGATCACCAACGGGGGAAACCTGGCTGAGCTGAACGAAGAGACCCTGGCAGCCCTTGACCAGCTGCTGCCGCCTGCCTGGAGCCGCAATAATCCAGTAGATATCCTGGGAGACGCCAGCCCGGAGAGGTATGCCAGGGCACTCGAAATCACCGCCGCCGATCCCAACAGCGACGGCATGCTGGTGATTCTCTCACCGCAGGACATGACCGACCCAACTGCGACAGCCGAAGAACTGGTGCCGATCGCTAAAAAGCTCGCTAAACCAGTGTTGGCGAGCTGGATGGGAGGAAACGGAGTAGCCGAGGGTGAAAGGATCCTGAACCAGGCCAACATACCGGCCTTCCCCTACCCGGACACCGCAGCCCGCCTGTTTGACTACATGGCGAATTACACCAGCATCCTGGGGCGGCTTTATGAGACGCCTGTATTGAGCGACATAGACTCAAACAGCTCTCCGGATGTCGAAAAGGCACGGTTGATCATTGAAAATGCACGCGCCTCAAAACGCACCATACTGACGGAATTTGAATCGAAGGAGCTGCTTTCCTCATATCAAATCCCGACCGTGGAAACACGCATCGCCGTGGATGAGAAACAGGCTGTTGCTTGCGCGGAAGAACTGGGCTACCCGGTGGTAGTGAAGCTGCACTCCGAGGTCATAACCCACAAGACGGATGTAGGCGGAGTCCAGCTGAACCTGGAAGACGCCGAGGCCGTACGCCGGGCTTTCCGATCGATCCGTGAATCAGTTCTCCGGCTGCACGGGGAGAGCGACACGGCGGGTAATCCGAACATGCTGGGAGTCACCGTGCAGCCCATGGTGTCCATGGAAGGTTATGAGCTGATCATTGGTAGCAGCATCGATCCGCAGTTCGGCCCCGTACTGCTTTTCGGACTGGGCGGACAGCTGGTGGAAGTATTCAAGGACAGCTCGTTGAGTCTCCCCCCCTTGAACTCGACCCTGGCACGCCGGATGATGGAGCGCACGAATATCTACACCGCCCTGCAGGGTGTGCGCGGCCGGCAGGCTGTCGACATGGAAGCCCTGGAACACCTGCTGGTGGAGTTCAGCCAGCTGGTGGCTGAGCAGCGTTGGATAAAAGAAATTGACATTAATCCTTTGATCGTCTCATCCGAAAGGCTGCTGGCACTGGACGCACGCGTGCTGCTGCATCCAGCCGAAGTGAGTGAAGCCCAGCTGCCGCACCTGGCCATCCGCCCCTATCCCTCCCAATATATGCACGAATGGACCGCCAGGGACGGCACTCCGATCCTGATACGTCCAATTCGCGCGGAAGACGAGCCATTCTTGGTCGATTTTCACGCCGCGCTTTCTGACCGCAGCGTTTACCTGCGCTTTTTGCACCCGGCCCTGCTGAGCGACCGGTCGGCTCACGAGCGCCTTTCGCGCCTCTGTCACGTCGATTACGACCGCGAATTCACGCTGGTGGCCGACCGCACCAAGTCAAAAGACGGCGAGCTGCGCATCCTGGGTGCCTCCCGTATGACCAGGCTGCATGGAGATAATGCCGCACGTTTCAGCTTGCTGATCAACGACCAGTTCCAGGGTTTGGGCATCGGATTGGAGCTGGTGCAGAGCCAGATCAGCCTGGCGAAGAAGGAAGGCCTGGAGCGGCTGGAAGCCCTGATGTCCATCGAAAACCGCGCCATGCAGCATTTGTGCAGTGACCTGGGCTTCAACCTGACAAGGATTGACGGACCACAGCCGATGATCCGGGCGGAGCTGAAACTTTAATCGGTCGGGTTGCGCCTGGACAAGCTGACAGCCTGTCCTACATGTAGGGCAAACTGTTAGTTTGCCATTCCAAGCTGGGCCAGACTGTTATAAGCCTGTGAGGTTCTAATTCGGCTGGTCAGCCATCAACTTGAGGTGGATGGTAGCTCCCAGGTGGCAGGCGTCCAGAGCCAGGACCCGTTCGAACTCCTGCCCGGCCAATTCACTCTCGTACAATCCAGCATATCCCAACGCCATCATGTAATGGCAGTGAATTTTATTGGTGAGGTCAAGGTCCTGCTCAAAAACCAGGAAATCGGGCAGTGAAACCGCGAAGTAATCCAAACGGACTTCAGCGTGCCAGTGATTCCGCCCATATTCAACCAGTTTCTGGAAGATGCATTCCGCCTCGTCTTCCTGTCCCAGGCTGCGGCGGGCGAGACCCTGGTAATAAATCATTTCCGGCGGCTGATCATTGTAATACATGGCTGAAGTCGGCTCGGAGAGTCCTGAAGAAGCCTTTTCGAAATTCTCCCGGGCAAGCTCTTCCCTGCCCATGGCCCGGTAAATCTTCCCAATATGATAGTGGATATGGTTTTCCTGTGCTGAAGCCAGCTTCCCTTCACCCAGGTTGTGCGGAAAGGTTTGGGCACGCAGCAAGAAATCAAGCGCAGCCGCGTAATCTGCCTGCACGAGGGCTGATTTCCCCATCTCCACCAGGCTGGCTACATACTGACCGGTAGTTTTGCCTTCCCCCCCTTCCCAGGGGTGGAAGACCCGCTTCATCAGCAGCTCATAAGCTCTCCCAGGATTACCCAGCAGGTTATGCAAAGTGACTATTTCGATGCACAGGTCGTCCCTCTCATCCACCAGGGCAGGATGCTGCTCCAGCCTGGAAAGGCGCTCTTGCGGGCTGCTGTTCCGCTTTTTATCCAGCTGGTCGAGCTCAAACAGCAGGCGGGCATCGCCGGGACTCAACGCAAAAGCAGCAGACAGGCTGTTCCAGGCTCTACCTACGTCCTTCTGGACGTTATAGTATGCCAGCCCCAGGTTGCGGTGGACGGCCGGGAAATTCACGTCCAGTTCGAGGGCTTTCTGCCAACAATCGATCGCCTGGCTGTAGCGGCGGTGGGCGTACCAGAAATTGCCCAGGTAATACGGCGCACGGGGGTCTGTGGGATCCACAACCATGGCTTCTTCCAGCGCCAGGACGTCTTCCAGGCGGTTGGGAAAGCAGTAATCGGCGGGCAAGCTCTTCGCCACCCGGAAAGCCTGCCTGGCTCCTTCGCTTTCGCCAGATGCCTCAAGCAGCCAACCGTGCATATAATGCAGCATTGGATCAGACGGTTCCCCCTGCAGCAGCACCTGCACGGCGTCTTCCCACCAACCGCAGTTTGCGAAATCGATCGCCAGGGCCTGGCAGACCTGAGCAGAGCCGCGCACAATCTCATTGAAGCTGCTGTCCCCGTTTAGTAAAAACTGCTCACATAAGGCAGCGAAATCGAGCGGGTCCTCCTCCAGGCACTTCAGCGCCTCTTCCGCAGCCTGCTCAGTTCGACCGGTATGCCGCAGCAGGGCGACTTTCAAGTTCCGGGCCTGCTGGCTGCGTGAATTTTGGGAAATAGAACGCTCGATAGATGACTGCGCCTCTTGATACAGCCTTTTCCTGCACTCCAGCCGCGCCAGCTCCAGGTAACCGGCATCCTGCCAGCTGCCATTCCAGATGCTTTTATAAAAAGCGTCATACGCCTCGTCGAGCCTGCCCTGCATTTTCAGAGCCAATCCCAGGTTGTAGTATGCTTCACCGTCATAAGGATTGGGATTGCGCACTGTCAGGCGCTTAATCGCCTTGCGAAAGTGCATTTCAGCCTGGCTGAACATCCCGCTCTTATAGAGGAACAAACCCAGGGCGTTATTGCAGCGGCTGTCGAGTGGATCGCGCCGCAACGCCTCTTCATAATACGGCTCCGCTGCAAATGTAGCATGACGATACTGCTCCAGGTGCAGACCGTTTAAGAATAATTCTTCGTTGGAAGCGATTTCCTGCGGCGATTTTGCAGGTGCTGCCGGTGCAGGGATGGGCAGGGCTTCCCCATGATGTGCATGGTATTCAACCAGCAGCTGATCTCCATCCCAAACTGACAATCTCAAATCCCGGTTTTTAGAAGTGAACGGGAGCGTGATCCGTTCGTCGAACGCCGTTTCCGGGGTCAGGCTCAAAATCCGTTCGAATACCATCGTCGAACCTTCCAACAGCCGTGCTGTGACCGTGCGTGACCGGGTTGTGTAGACCCCAATACGCGCCATCGAACCTTCCGGTTCCAGGTTCAAGGCAATATCCCGGGTGGCATTCTTGACCGCACCAATTTGCTTGTAAGGTAGAAAATACTGCTTGAAGCTTTTTTCTTCTCCTGGCATGATCCACGAGAAATCAGGCTGGTTATCGGTGTAGGCGCCACACATAAGCTCGATATACGGCCCATCCTCATCCGTTAGCTGCCTGTCCCAGGCCCGTCCAAAGTCGCCGTTTCCCCAGGTCCACTGCTTTTTGCCCGGGACGATGTGGTGGTTGGCGACGTGCAGCATGCCAGCCCGGAGGCGGTAGTCATAATTGCCGATAAAATCGTAATCGGAGTGGTACGCCATATAGGAAGTCGGGACCGGGATATTCCTGTAGCGGCTGATATCCGTGCCCGGGAAGTAGTTCACCTTGTAATACACACCAGTAGCAATCGGGAAATCCGAGACAGCGCGCTTGCCGTGGTCCATCACCGCATGAACATCGGGTGGAAAAATCGATTGAGTCTCATCGTGAACGTGTACAGCCGGGTTGGCCCACCACAAGAAGGTCTGCGGCGTGCTGGTACGGTTGGACAATTTGACTTCGACTTCCAGGTAGGCACATTCAGGATGCAGGGTAAAGCCGTGGGTGCCCCTGGTGTGAAACATGCGCTCGATTTCCGAGCACCAGACAGTCCTGCTGCCGTCAGGATTCTCGACGATGCGCCAGTGCAGTGGATCAAAAGTGCTCGGGCGGTGGTGCTGGGGCCAGTTGAATTCGATGCCACCCGAGATCCAGGGACCCGCCAGCCCTACCAGGGCAGGCTTGATGACCCGGTTGTAATACACGAAATGATAGTTGTTGGTCTTATCGAGGGCCATCTGCACCCGACCGCCAATTTCCGGCAGGATTAATATCTTAAGATAGCGGTTTTCCAGGAATACACCGGTATATTCACGGTCATACTTCTCGTCGGTAATTCGATCTATCACCGGGTGCGGGTAGACGACCCCACTGCTGCCCTGGTAGACGCGCTTCTCCAGGAACAGCGGGTATTTGAGAGGCTCGCCGATGCGGTAGGTTGGAATTGTGACGGGCTCAGCCCATGCTTTTACATCATCCATTGATACCCTCTATGGCTCAATAGCGGCCAAAATCACGCCATGTTTCCCACATCGCCATGATATTCTCCGGAGGGACATTCGGCTGCGTGTTGTGAATGGTGCCAAAGACAAAACCACCACCGGGCGCCAGCGCTTCGATATTGCGCCTGACATCCTCCCTTACCTGTGCAGGCGTCCCGCTGCCGTACACCCGCTGGGTATCCACCCCGCCGCCCCAGAAGACCAGGTCCTGGCCGAATTCCTTTTTCAGCTCCTGGAAATCCATGCCTTTGGCGCTTTTCTGAACCGGGTTAAGGATATCGACTCCGACCTCGATCAGGTCCCCAATCAGAGGCCTAACTGCTCCACAGGAATGGAAGAAAACTTTCACCGGCGCTAATTTCTTTATGTAATTGAATAATTTCTTATGGCGCGGTTTTATTAAATTCCGGTACAGATCAGGAGAGACCAGGAGCCGATCCTGACCGGCGACATCGTCAGCTTCGGTCACCACATCCACATACTCACCCGCTGCCTGGAGGGCTTTCTCCCAGTATGCCATCTTCAGCTCGACCACCTTATCCATCAGGTACTCGCTCAGATCCTGGTGCATGTAGAAATCGGTGTAATAGTTCACATAACCGCGCAGCCAGGAATGCATCTCGGTGACACCGGCGCACAGGCCGCCCAGGATGACCACTTTCCCTTCCTGGTGAGCGCGACGGGCGCGCTCCCGCAGGCCGTCAAAACGTTGTGGGTCGACCGGATCCGGCCATCGATAATGGGTCGTCAACTCGATCGAGTCCGCATTGGCCAGAGGATGATCGGACATATCGTAATAGAAGCCTCCGGTCTTCGGCATTCTCCAGCCAATACCCCATTCATCGGTGTAGGCACTGTACTCGCCTTCATCTCGCAGCTCGAGATTGTAGATAGCTGATGAGCGCGGGGCAACGTTGCGGCAGTCTGCCTGCAGCATTTCCATCACGTCCTCATCGACGGTTGCCAGCTGCTGGATGATATCCTCAGTCCTGATTTCGATTTCCTTCAGCCCGAGCAGATTGCGCAACCTGCGGTAGGCAATCTTATGAATACCTGTCGCCACAGTCCCCCCCAGGTCAAAAGGCACGTGGTCCGGCTCCTGGTGGTTGAGAGCCATCATCATTCGCTCCCGTGAGTTCATTCTGCACCTCCGCTGAAAAGAATTCCAGGTAAATTTTAACCGAAGATTGACACGGAAAATAACCTGTGCTATTATTATGACAGAAAACCGATTGCGCAACCGGTTTAATGGAATTTCCAGCATTTTACCAGAATCCAGATAATCAAAAACCTCGATTGTTAACTGATAAAACCCCAAGATGAAGAAACGGGTCACGATCACGAATGTTGCCCTTCAAGCAGGCGTTTCCAAGTCTACCGTTTCGCATGTCATCAACCACACGCGCTTTGTAGAACCAGAAACCAGCCAAAAAGTAGTGTCAGCGATTGAATTCCTGGGCTACCGTCCCAGCGGCATCGCCAGGAGCCTGGTTTCCAAGCGCACACGCACTGCCGGGCTGCTGATTTCAGATGTCGGGAACCCGTTCTACCACGAAGTGATCATGGGCGTCGAGGATATCGCCCTGGCCAATGATTACTCGGTGTTCCTGTGCAACACCAGTTATGACCTGGACCGGGGAATGAAATTCATCCAGTCCCTGATCGACAAATCCGTGGACGGTGTCCTGTTCATGACCAGCGTGCTGTCATTCGAGATGGTCCAGGAAGTCACAAAGAACCAGATCAAGGCGGTGGTCCTCGATTGGGGAAATTCGCACATCGATGAGCTGGCTTCCACGATCACGATCGACTTCAAAGACGGGATCAATCAGGCAGTCGGACACCTGGTAAATCTCGGACATACGCGGATCGCTCATGTCAGCGGACCGCTGCACCTGTGGACCTCCCAGGTCCGCAAGGAAGCATTTCAGGAAGCGCTGTGCAACCATGGGTTAGACCCGAACGAAGCCATTATCGTCGAGGGCAACCTGCGCATCGAAGGCGGCACGCTGGCGTTCATTGAGCTTTCCCGCTACCGGCAGCTCCCATCCGCTATCATCGCCGCCAACGATTTGACAGCGCTTGGGATCCTTTGGGAAGCGCGCAACGCAGGGTTGCGATTGCCACAAGACCTTTCGATCATCGGGCTGGATGACATTGACCTGGCGTCAAAGGTCACCCCGGCACTCACTACTATTGCACTGCCGCGCTTTGAAGCCGGGCAGTTGGCCATGCAGATCATGTTAAACATGCTCGGCTCCCCTTCGTTTCAGGTTTTCTCCCAGAGAGTTCCAACAAGTCTGGTACTTCGAGATTCGACTGCAGCTGCTTCGAATGGTATACTTCTGACTGATAAAGGAGGTGATTGAATCCTCTTATCTCACGGATTTTCAAGTGCATCCAAAGCAACCGAACGTTAAATACTACTAATATTCACCATATTTTGGAGGAGATTCAATGAAAAAACTGTTTCTAATTCTATTTTCGGTGCTGGTGATCAGCTCCCTGCTGGCTGCCTGCGCACCGGCTGCTACCCAGCTCCCGGCTCCAGTTGAGCCCACGACAGCTCCTGAAGAACCCGAAGCTCCGGCGCCTACCGAAGCTCCAGAGGAACCCGAAGCCCCGGTCGCTACTGAAGCTCCAGCTGAACCTGAAGCACCGCCCGCTGGCGGGATCGCCGAAGTCGCACGCGAAGACACCGTGATCCTCGGCTGGAGTATCTCGTCCCCTATCGGCGTCACCAACCCCTGGGCTTCCCCCGGTTATACCCACCAGGAAGGCAACAATTTCATGTGGGAGCCGTTGTTCTGGTTTGGTATTTTCGCCGACAAGGAAATCCCCTGGTTAGCTGAGAGCATGGAATACACCAAGGAAGACTTCACCGAGCTGACCATCAAGTTGAACCCAGCGGCCAAGTGGAGCGACGGTGTACCTGTGACTTCCGCGGATGTGGTTTTCACCTTCAACGGGCAGATCGCAAATGACAAACTGTCCTACCACGGGCAGTTTGTTCAATTTGTGGACACCGTAACGGCAGTGGATGAGCAGACTGTGGTTGTGACGTTCAAGCAACCTGCCCCGCGCTTCGCGTTCGAAGTCCTGATGCTCAAATTCGACACCGGCATCCCGATCGTCCCGGCCCACGTACTCGAACCGGTCGCCGACTGGAACGCTTACGAGGGTGGTTTCGATATGCCGCACTCCGGCCCGTACACCATCGTCAGCTGGGACAACAACCAGAAGATCCTCGACCTGCGTGAGGATTGGTGGGCGGTGGAAGCTGGACTGATCGAAGCGCCAGCAGTCAAGCGCATCGTGATGGTGAACCTGGGCGGCCAGATCGGCCAGAACATGGATGTCGTCGCACAGCGCATCGTCAATGCAGAAATGGACTCCGCGCTCGACATGCGCAGCGCGCTGATCAAGAGCATCCTCGACCAGGCTCCGGCAGTAACCACCCATGCTGGCAGCAACCCACCTTATGGATACCTGGACTGGTGGCCAAACTCCCTGTGGGTTAACACTCAGCAGGAACCCTACAACGACCCACGCGTCCGGCGTGCCATGAGCCTGTCGATCGACCGCGATACCATCGACGAAGTCGTATATGAAGGCGCAGCAATCGCTTCCATCTATCCCTTCCCGCTGTATCCTGGCCTGCAGGCTTTTGTCGATTCCCCCGAAGTACAGGCGTTGATCGCACAGTATGAACCGCGTAAATACTCGCTGGAAGACAGCGCAGCTTTGATGACAGAAGCTGGATACACACTGAACGGTGACGGCCTGTGGGAGAAAGACGGCGCCACGATTAATGCGGTCATCAACGGCTTCGAAGGCATCCACAGCGACATCGTCCCCGTCCTGGTAGAGATGCTGCGAGCAGGCGGCTTCGACTCTTCCGTGAACTTTGGCAATGACGCCTACCAGAACATGGTCGACGGCAAAGTTGGAATGTACATGTGGGGTCACGGCGCCAGCCTGAAAGATCCCTACGCTGCTTTCGAGCTGTTCCACGGTAAATACAGCGCTGAGACCGGCACAACCGCCGGAACCAACCGCTGGTCGCGCTACAATAACCCCGAATACGATGCCATCCTGGATGAGATGGCTCCCCTTCCATCTGACGATCCCAGGTTCCTTGAGCTGGCTGCACAGGCCATGGAAATCTACTGGCGTGACCAGATCGATATCCCGATCATCCAGTGGCTGCATCGTATTGCCTACAACCAGACTTACTGGACCAACTGGCCAACCCAGGACAACCTGGCTGCCGGATCGAACGGCGCCTTCTGGGCTCACACCGGTCAACTGGTAATTGTCTATCTGCAAAAAGCCCAACCGTAACACCTGGGCCATTCGGTTTAAATCAATTGCGAGGCGCTTTTCAGCGCCTCGCAATTGCCCGGTGCAGGGAACACCTTTACAGGTGGCGCAACCGTAGGAGTAACGGTGAGCATCAAGATAATCCTTCAACGCCTGGCTTTTCTTCTGTTAGTAATCTGGTCGGCTGCAACAATAACTTTTTTTATCCCACGCATTTCCACTCGCAATCCAATTCGTGAACGCTTCGGTGTCCTGGCGCGTTCGGGCGGTTTTTCTCCACAAGATATGGAGGCTATCGTCCAATCGTACAACCGTAAATTCGGCCTGGATAAACCGCTGCTCGTGCAGTATTGGGACTATGTCTCGAGCCTGGCGCGCGGCGACCTGGGTGTATCGTTATTCAAGTTCCCGAAAACGGTCTCCGAGCTGATCATGGAAGCGCTGCCCTGGACGATCGGTCTCCTGCTTGTGACCACGATCTTATCGTTCATCATAGGCAACCTGCTCGGTGCGATTGCAGCCTGGCCGCGCGCGCCTGGTTGGATGCGAGGTATTGCAACACCCTTTGTCATGATGATGGGAGTCCCGCCGGTACTATTAGGCGTTTTTCTGCTATTTTTCATTGCTTTTCGAATGAAGGTATTTCCACTGGGCGGTGCATACTCAATCGGCATCGTACCCAGTCAGACCGTAGAATTTTATGCCGATGTTCTGCGCCATATGCTTTTACCGGCATTAGCCTTGATATTTGGACAGGTGGGCGGTTGGGTGCTCTCGATGCGCGGTATGGGTATTACCATTCAGGGTGAAGATTATGTCAATTTTGCCGAGCATAAAGGGCTGGGAGCCTACACGATTTTCAAGGATTACTACCTGAGGAATGCCATGCTGCCGCAGGTGACCGGATTCGCCCTGGCACTGGGCAGCGTGATCACTTCCGGCATCATCATTGAACAGCTTTTTGCCCTGCCTGGCATCGGCACAGCATTGATCGATGCCATCAAATTCAATGATTTCCTGGCGATTTACGGCATCGTGTTGTTCATCACCATCGCTGTAGCTGTTCTGATGGTAATGGTCGAGCTTCTATACCCACTGATCGACCCACGCATCCGCCAAGGTTAACCGAAATGACCACTGCGACTGCAACGCTCAATGAATACCACCAACCCAGCCGCCTGACCCTACTTTTCAGGTATTTACGCAGAAATATGAGCCTGGTGGTAGGCGTGCTCATCATCCTCGGGCTGGTCGCCTTCACCGTGATTGGTTTTCTGACCTTAGATACCAAAGACGCGTATCCACTGTCTACCAAAGCGCGCCAGCCTCCCAGCCTGGAATACCCGCTGGGAACCGATTTCTTCGGCCGCGACCTGTATGCCGCCATGGTGGTAGGCATGTGGCAGACGGCCCTGATCGGAGTGATGGCTGGAGCCATCGGGACATTTATCGGAGTTGTTCTAGGATTTACTTCAGCCTATTTCGGAGGCCTGGCGGACGGCGGCATCAAGGGGGTGTGCCAGGTCCTGACTCCCATCCCGGTCTTCCTTATCCAGGTAGTGATCGCCGGCTCGCTGGACAAACGCAGCGTTACGATTTACACCATGGCCCTGATAGTCGTATTGTTTTCCTGGATGGGTCCTACCCTCGTGATCCGATCACAAGTTCTTTCGATGAAAGAAAGGCAGTTCGTTTCGGTTGCCAAGCTGTCGGGCCTGGGAGATGGAGGGATCATCTTCGGAGAAATGCTGCCCAACCTGCTGCCATTCATCGCAGCAGCATTCGTCGGGCAAGTTTTCTCGGCAGTTTTCGCCTCTTTCTACCTGGCAGTGGTGGGTTTGGGACCGCTGCGCGAGCCGCTGCTGGGTAATACGATCTGGGCTGCCCAGACCCAGGGTGCTTTCTTCAACGGCTGGTGGTGGTGGCCGCTGGCTCCGGCTGTCGCGATGGTGCTGATCTTGAGCTCGCTGGCATTGATCAACATGGGGCTGGACGAGCTGGCCAACCCGCGTGTCAGACGGACGGAGTAGGATCGATCCATGGCGCCAATTCTAAAAATCATCAATCTACAGGTGTCGTACTACACCGATGCCGGTCGAGCACGCGCCCTGGATGGGGTCAGCCTGAACCTGGAACCCGGCGAAAAACTGGGACTGGTGGGGGAATCCGGCTCGGGAAAAAGCACCATGGCACTGGCCATGATGCGCATGATCAAGCCGCCAGGCCGCATCGAAGGCGGGCAGGTGATCGTCGGAGATACGGACCTGACCGCGCTTTCAGACGATGAAATGCTTAAAGCCCGCCTGAGCAAGATTTCCTACATCCCGCAGGGTGCAATGAACTCACTCAACCCGGTGATGAGAATCGGCGCACAGATGGTGGATGCTGTCCGTGCGCATGATAAATCAATTTCAGCATCGGATGTGGAGGAACTGTGCCTCAAGACGCTCGAATCGGTCGACTTGAAACGCAGCGTGTTCCGCATGTACCCACATGAGCTGAGCGGTGGGATGAAACAGCGGGTTTGCATCGCCATTGGAGTGCTACTCAAGCCCCAAATGATCATTGCTGACGAACCCACCAGCGCGCTGGATGTCGTCACGCAGCGTCAGGTTATGGAAACGATCGATCGCGTGCAGGACATGATCGGTGCAGCCGTGATTCTGATCGGTCACGACATGGGACTGATGGCGCAGTTTGTCGACAAAGTGGCGGTCATGTATGCGGGAAGGCTGATGGAAGTCAGCCAGGTGCGCGAGATGTTCACCGATCCAAAGCACCCGTACGCCCAGGCTTTGATTAAAAGCCTGCCAAACCTGGATAACAAGGGAATCTTCAACGGCATCCCGGGCCTGGCTCCAGCGCTGCTCAGGCTTCCCCGCGGGTGCGCGTTTCACCCGCGCTGCGAGCACGTGATGGAGATCTGCCAGACGATCCGCCCGGATCTGATCCCACTCCCTGACGGACGAGAAGTCTCCTGCCACCTTTATTCTGAAGCCAATTAACCATGCCAGAGCTATTAGAATTCAACAACGTATCAAAAGTCTACTCACGTGGGTTGATCTCTCAGACCTCGACTGTGGCGCTGAGCAATCTCTCACTAAAATTGAAGGAAAACCAGCCGACCATTGTCACTGTAGCCGGCGAAAGCGGCAGCGGCAAGACCACCCTGGCCATGCTGCTGCTCGGTTTTATTTCACCCACTTCCGGCCAGATTCTTTATCACGGCCAGGATATCAACACCCTGAAAGGGGAAGACAAGATAAAGTTCCGCCGGGAAGTGCAGGCCGTATTCCAGGACCCTTTTTCGGTTTTCAATCCTTTTTATCCTGTGGACCATTTGCTGACGGTTCCGATTAAGAAGTTCAAGCTCGCAAAATCCAAGAGTGAAGCGCGCGACCGCATGGTTGAGTCCCTGCGGGCTGTCGGCCTGCACCCACAGGACATCCTGGGGCGTTTTCCGCACCAGCTATCCGGAGGGCAGCGCCAGCGGATCAATGTGGCACGAGCACTACTGCTCCAACCGCGCTTGCTGGTGGCCGACGAGCCGGTCTCCATGGTCGATGCATCGCTGCGCGCCAACATCCTGGAAACCCTGCGCAGCCTGCAGAGTGATTACGGGGTGACGATTATCTATATCACCCACGATCTGACCACAGCCTATCACATCGCACGCTCGATCATCGTCCTGTATCACGGCGCAGTCATGGAAGCGGGGGATATTGATACTGTGATCAAGAATCCGCAACATCCCTACACCAAACTGCTGATCGATTCGATCCCCTGGCCGGATATTAACCGCCGCTGGGGAGAAACTGAGATCAAAGCCCAGGAATCCGAAATCGAGGACCGCGGTCCTGGCTGCAAATTCTACGCACGCTGCCCGTTCGCTATGGAGAAATGCAAGGTTGCCCCACCGCTCTTTCGCATATCAGAATTCCAGGCAGCCTCCTGTTATCTATACGAACAACACCCGCCAGTTGAAGGGGAAAGGCTCTCCGAGCTCCTGCCTGTTTAGAACCGGGGTGCCGCAATCTTTTCCACTGTAAACCACGAAAGAAAATCTAGGACCGCTCAATCTTGAGACACCGCGACCGTGTCTGGCTGGCATTGAACCATGAGATCCCGGATCGATGCCCGATGCAGATCAGCTTTACACCAGAATTCGCCGAGAGATTGTGCGCCGAATTGTCACTCGACCCTCTGGACCAGCACAACCCGCATGGAGGTGGGAATACCTACCTGCTCGAACGCCTGCTGGACGAGGACATGCTGCTCACCTCGGTCGGATGGGCAAACTCATACTACCAGCAAGCCGGTGACTATGTCGATGAATGGGGGATAGGTTGGAGATCGACGACCTACGAAACGCCATTCGGCACAGGCCGGTACACCGAGATTGCACATCACCCGCTGGAAGAGGACCAGACGGTCTATACTTACCAGCCCCCAGACCCAACCCGGGGAGAGCTGTACAGCGATGCAGAGCGCGTCGTGAGAGAATACAAGGATGAATACTGGCTGGTGGGAGTGACCGTCACCACGATATTCGAGTGCGCCTGGGCTTTGAGGGGGTACGAAAGATTATTGGGAGACTTTATCCTGAAACCGGAACTGGCGGATATTATCCTGGAAATTCCATACCGCTATCACCTGGCAGCTGCACGCAGGCTGGTCGAGCTGGGCGTGGACATGATCTGGCTGGGGGACGATGTAGGCGCACAGAATGGGATGCTGATCTCCCCGACGCACTGGCGCAAGTTTTTCAAACCTCGCATGGCACAGCTGATCTCGGAAATCAAGGCCATCAACCCGGACCTGAAGGTGGCTTACCATTCCGATGGAGCGATCTGGCCGATTGTGCCGGAATTAATCGAAATTGGCATCGATGTCTTGAACCCGGTTCAGCCCGCCTGCCTGGATCCAGCCCTGATCAAGGAAAAATTCGGCGACCGGCTGTGTTTCTGGGGCTCGATCGACGAGCAGCAGACCCTACCCTTCGGTAATCCCGGGCAAGTAAGGGAAGAGGTCCTGAGACGCCTGGAAACAATCGGTAAAAGCGGCGGCTTGATTCTCGGACCCACCCACCACGTCCAGCTGGATACACCCATGCCGAACTTCTGGGCCATGGTCAACACCATCACACAGACCCCCTGTTCGTAATCCAGCGGGAAACTGGCAGCATCACCTGCTTTCCCAATCGAACTTTTTGCCTTATCCCGCTGTCATGATGGGAAAATCACCCTTATATTGGATTATTTTCACCTTATTAGGTTGACCTAAACGCACTCCTGTGATAATATCAACTTAGATTCCTCCCTCAGCGAATGGGTAGCACACAGAAATCTGAGCACGGGGAAAGCATTCTTAGTAAACTGAGGGATCGAATTCCTCGCGAGGAGAAAGTATGCAACAACACCGGTACCTGCCCAGAGTGGTTTTTTTCGCATTAATCATTTTTGCCTTAATTTCATCTGCCTGCAATCTTTCGAGCAATTCCGACGATTCCGCCGGCCTGACAGTCACAGCTGCCATGAATAACCTGACTGAAACTGCCAAAGCCGCACCTACCAACACACCGGTGCCTACCCAAACTGAGATACCGATTCCGCCACCTGCACAGGCGACTGCTCCGGTAGAAGCGCCGCAAGCAACGGAAGCACCCTCAGTTCAAGGTCCCACCCTGACTGCCCTGGAAAACACCAACTGCCGCATGGGAGCAGACCCGATTTACCCGGTCACCGGAGCGTTTGTCAAGAACATGGAAATGAAGATCATCGGAACCAACCAGAATGGCAGCTGGTGGCTGATCGAAGATCCTGCCAAGGCAGGTCAGAATTGCTGGGTGTGGGGGCAGACCACGCAGGCAAATGGTGATACTTCGGGTGTGCCATTCATCCCATCGCCTGCTTTGCCCGCAGATCTCCAGGTGCCTTACCCGTACCCGGCACCATAAGAACAGCAGCGGTTGTATCGACCCATACCTGATTGATTCCAATAAAAAATGGGAAGTATTCTGGTATTATTTACCCCATAATTGGCCATTAATCTAAGGAGGAAAAAATGCGCCCGCAATACCAGTCCATGAAGCACCTGCTAGCTTTTTTTATTTTAGTCATTCTATCTGTTTCCCTGGCCTGCAACACCCCGCTCAGCGGCTCTAACGAGGAAGCTGTCGGGACATCTGCTGCCCAGACGATCACTGCCGAGTTCTTCAAGCAAACCGAAACGGCAAAAGCCGGGCCTACCAGCACCGCAACCCCCATTCCCACGCAGGCTGCGGTCATCCCAACGAATACCGCACCGTCAACGGCAGCTGTGCCACCAGCTGAAACTCAGGCTCCGGTACCCGGCGCACCGACCATCATCGCCAATGAAGACACGAACTGCCGTGAAGGACCGCTGCCCGAGTACCCGCGGGTAGGCGCTTTGATGAAAGGGCAGCAATCCACTGTTGTCGGCCGTCACGGCCAGAACATCTGGTGGTATATCGAGAATCCCGGAAAACCGGGTCAACACTGCTGGGTGTGGGGTGAGACCACCAGTGTTACCGGTGAAACCGCCAATCTGCCGGTCATCACGCCTCCTCCGCCGCCCATCGCACAGAACCCGTCTTTTGTCGCATTTTTTGCTGGCATCAACGCCTGCGGCGGTCCAGCGGCAATCTTTGAACTCCAGAACACGGGAGACGGCACCTTCAAATCGATGGAGCTGATCATCGAAGATACCACGTTGAGTGAAATTGTGCATTCGTCGACCAGGAACTCACCATTTTTCACCAACCCTGGCGGCTGCCCGCACGGTAGCCAGAACCTGGAGCCCGGATCTGGAAAATTCATCGGTGGTGTGGTGGATAACTTCGTCAACTCGGGTGACCGGGGCGGAGCCGAAATCCTCCTGTGCACCGAGAGTGGATTGGGCGGCGTGTGCCGGAGCACTTTCGTAAGTTTTATCTTCCCATAAACGGATTCTGATCACAAGTTCAAACAAAAACCGCCGCAGCCAGACTGCGGCGGTTATTCTGCCCAATCTCCTATACCGCTTCCTTTAAGCGCTGTCTCAGCAAATATTTAACATCGGGAATTATACTGAACACCATGATACGAAATAAACGTTTGACTCGCCTGTTATTGGTAATTCCTTTTTTGTTAGCCTGCAGCCTGGCTGTCCCGGCTACCGAAATCGTGCAGCCTGCCATCACCCAGATCTTCATCCGCTCTACACCGCAGCCCGTCAGCCTGCCTGAAGTGATCACAAACGAGGAAGCGGTCCTGGTGGAACTGTACCGCAGAGCAAATCCATCTGTTGTCAGGATAACCACCTATGTCAACCAGGGAGGCCAGG
>Ga0209254_10000395_pt1 | contig 34783 bp, 30 predicted proteins | sample FrelakmetDIP11DI_FD_187148 | JGI IMG/M metagenome (GOLD analysis project Ga0209254, IMG submission 187148) | Freshwater lake sediment microbial communities from the University of Notre Dame, USA, for methane emissions studies - DIP11 DI (SPAdes)... | ecosystem: Environmental > Aquatic >... | reverse complement strand
GTCGTCGCGGCGCGTCGACGGCACCGGGGCCTGCAATGCACCGAGCGCCGCGACCTTGGCGCGTACGAGCGCCCGGTAGCACTCGTAATAGGGCAGCAGCGTCAGGCCCGCAAAGTCGCCGGACGACTCGCACCAGGCCTGCAGCACGGCGTGGCGCAGGTCCGGGCGGCCGCGCTCGGCGAGGTCCATGGTCAGGAACGCGATGTCGTTCACCACGTCGATGAATCGCAGCGCCGGGTCGAACTCGATGCCGTCGAACGGCGTGAGCCGGCCGTGCCATCGCACCACGTTGCCGCAGTGCAGGTCGCCGTGGCATTCCCGCACCCTGCCTGTGTCGCGTCGGTCGTGCATCAGCTGCTGCCGCGTCTCGAATGCGGCGGTCAAGCCAGCCTCGAGGCGCTCGAGCGTGCCGGGCTCCGTGACGCACTCGGGCAACCGGCGCAGCTCGGCGAAATTGTCCAGCGTCACCCGGCGCACGGTGTCCGGGTGACCGTAGCCGCCGTCGGGTGGCGCGTGCGCCGCGCTTGTGTGCAGGTGGGCGATGTCGACGCCGAGGCGGCCCATCTCGGCCGTCGTCACGGCCTCCGCCGCGAGCAGCGCGACGAGCTCGTCGGCGGCGGCGAACTGTCGCATGCGCACTGCGTACTCGAGCGGCGATCCCGGGCCGTCCACGAGCGGCGCCTCGGCCGGTCCGCCGATGACGCTGACGCCCAGATACAGGTCCGGCGCATGGCGCTGGTTGAGGCGGACTTCCTCCTCGCAGAGCGATCGGCGCCGCGCGAGCGTCGAGTAATCGAGGAAGCTCAGGCGCAGCGGCTTCTTGACCTTGTAGGCGAACTCGCCGGTGAGCAGCACCCACGAGACATGCGTCTCGACGAGGCGTATGGGCTCGATCACGGTGTGCGGGTAGGCCGCCGGGCGAAGCAGTCCGGCGATCAACGGGGGATGCGCGGCCGACATCACGCCCACCGTCAAGTGAACTCGCGGTCCACGCGCGCGGCAGCGTCGCGCAGGCCGTCGGAGAGGCCCGTCGCGATCGACCCAGGGTCGCTGAGGCGACGGCACTCGTCGGGCAGCGTCGCGAGCTCGAGGCGCGTGTATTCGCGGACCGCGGCCAGCGTCGGTCGGTCGAGGCGCTTGCCGGCGCGCATGACCGGCGTCAGCATCCGCCGGCCCGGCAGCGACTCGTCCACGAGCCCGATCGTGTCCGCACGGATGACTCCGTCCGTGCCGCAGTCGCGGAACACCTGCTTGCGCCCGGGCCAGGTGGCCTTGCCGGTCGAGCGTTTGCGGCGCAGCCGGCCCGCGTATTCCTGCAGCTTGTAGACACACTCGAGGTAGGGCGCATCGGCGGACACGTCGAGACGCGTGCCGACGCCGAAGACGTCGATCGGTGCGCCACGGGCGATGAGCCGCGCGATCTCGTACTCGTCGAGGTTGCCGCTCGCGACGATACGGACCGCGCTGCAACCGCCGGCGTCGAGGATCTCGCGCACCTCCCGCGCGAGGCGGCCGAGGTTGCCGCTGTCGAGCCGCACGGCATCCACCGCCACGCCTCCGCGGCACAGCGCCACGACCGTGTGCGCCGCGCGCAGCGTGTCGTAGGTGTCGATCAGCAGCGTGAGGTCGTGCGGATGGATGCGCGCGAAGTCGCGGAACGCCGTGGCTTCGTCGTCGTGCGCCTGGATGAAGGAGTGGGCCATGGTGCCGGTGAGTGGAATGCCGAAGCTGCGGCCCGCCTGCACCGTCGCAGTGGCGTCGAAGCCCGCGAGGTAGCAGGCGCGTGCGGCGAGCAGGCCCGCCTCGGCGCCGTGTGCGCGACGCAGCCCGAAGTCCGCCAGGCGCCGGTCGCCGGCCGCGAGGCGGCAGCGCGCCGCCTTGGTCGCGATCATGCTCTGGAAGTTGAGCAGGTTGATGATCCGGCTCTCGACGAACTGCGCCTCGGGCAACGGCGCCACGACGCGCAGGATGGGCTCGTTGGCGAAGAACACGCTGCCTTCGGGCATGGCGTCCACGTCACCCGTAAAGCGGAAGTCCTGGAGCCCTCGCAAGGTGTCCGGGTGGAAGCGGCCCGTGGCCTCGAGCCATTGCAGCTCGTCGGCGTCGAAGCGCAGGGCCTCGAGGTAGTCGAGTACCTGCTCGAGACCGGCGGCGACCAGGAAGCCGCGCGCCGGCGGCAGTTGCCGCACGAAGAACTCGAACGACGCGGTGCGCTCCATGCCGAGCGCCTGGTACGCCGTCACCATGGTGAGCTGGTAGAGGTCGGTGAGCAGCGCCGGCGCGTCGGTCCAGCCGTCGTCGCGCGTCATGGGGCCGGCTCCAACCTCGCCAGCACCTCGTCCGTCGTGGCCAGCGCGGCGCCCGCGGCCGCGAGTTCGGCCAGCGCTCGCGCGCCGTCGTCTGGATGCAGGTTCACGGCGCAGACCGCATCGCCCAGGACCACGACGTCGAGGTCCGCCGCCCGCGCGTCGAGGCCCGTGGCGCGAACGCAGTAGTCGGTCGCGAGTCCGCCGACGAAGACTCGCCGTACGCCGCCGCCTCGCAGTGCGTCCGCGAGCCCGGTGCCGTCGAGTGCGGAGTAGGCGTCGCGGTCGGGTCGCGTGGCCTTCGAGACCACGACATCGCCGGGCCCGTGCTCGAGCTGCCGGGAGAAATCGGCGCCGGGCGTTCCCGCCACGCAGTGCTCGGGCCAGGGACCGCCCTGTGCGGCGAACGAGCAGTGGCCCGGCGGATGCCAGTCGCGGGTCAGGTACACAGGAAGTCCGCGTGCCCGCCACGCAGCAAGCAGGCGGTTGAGCGGCGGCACCACCGCGTCGCCGCCGGCGATGCCGAGCGCGCCGCCCGGCAGGAAGTCGTTCTGCACGTCCACGACGAGCAGCGCGTCGCCGGGTCCGGGTGGCTTCATGCGTTTGCGGGCATTCGCGCCCGATTGGCCTCTCGTCCTCGCTTCTCGAGGCAGTGTACGCTTGCCCCGCGCGCCCGGAGTCCCTGCGGCCAATACTTATTCTCGGGGACCGGCGCCGTTCGACAATGAAACCGTCCCCAGGTGGGACATACAGCGGAGGACAACGCATCGTGACCATTCCCGTCCAAATCACCTTCCGCCACATGGAAACCTCGGCCGCGGTCGAGACCCGCGTCCGCGAACTCGCCGATCATCTCGGCGTCTTCAGCGACCGCATCACCTCCTGCCGCGTCGTGCTCGACTCCCCGCACCGCCACCAGCACCAGGGCAAGGTGTTCAACGTCAAGGTGCAGCTCGCGCTGCCGGGGGAGGATGTCGTGGTGGACATGGAGCGCCCGCAACGCGATGGCCACGAGGACGTGTACGTCGTGCTCCGCGACGCCTTCGACGCGGCCCGCCGGCAGCTGCAGGCGCGCATGGCGAGCATCCGCGGCGACGAGAAGCGCCGCGACATCCCGTCGTGAACACGGAGTGAAACGACCACTGGTGTTCGCGCCGCGTGCGAGCGAGGCATTCGGCGCGCGCGTTGCAGCGGCGCTCGGCACGATGCTCGCGCCGATGGAGGAGCGCGAGTTCGAAGGGGGCGAGCACAAGACGCGGCCGCTCGTGCGGGTGCGCGGCGAGGACGTGTACGTCGTCCAGAGCCTGAGCGGCGACGAGGCCGGCAGCGCCAACGACCGCCTGTGCCGGCTGCTGTTCTTCATCGCGGGACTCAAGGACAACGGCGCCGCGCGGGTCACGGCCTGCGTGCCGTTCCTCGCCTACGGTCGCAAGGACCGCCGCACCAAGGAGCGTGATCCGGTCACGCTGCGCTACGTCGCGCAGCTCTTCGAGGCGGTGGGTACCGATCACCTGATCGGGCTCGATGCCCACAACCTGGCGGCCTTCGAGAACGCGTTCCGCTGCCCCGTGGACCATCTCGAAGCCGCTCCGCTGATGGCCGATTACCTGGCAGCGACCGTGGGCTCGGCGCCGGTCTCGATCGTGTCGCCCGACATCGGCGGCGCCAAGCGCGCGCAGCGGCTGCAGGAACTGCTCGCCGTGCGCCTCGGCCGCGCGGTCGGCTTCGCGATCATCGACAAGCGGCGCAGCGGTGGCGTGGTCTCCGGTGGGGATCTCGTCGTGGGTCCGGTCGAGGGTCGTCACGCGGTGCTGGTGGACGACCTGATCAGCGCCGGCACGACCCTGATGCGAGCGGTCGCCGCCTGTCGCAACGCGGGCGCCGCGCACGTGGACGCTTTCGCGACGCACGGCGTGTTCCTGCCGGAGGCGCAGCAACTGCTCGGGCCGGAAGGTCCCGACCGCCTCGTGGTCACCGATTCGATCCTGCCGACCCGGCTTGCCGACGAGTCGAGGAGCGGCCGGCTCGTGGTGCTCGAGGCCTCGCACCTGTACGGCGAGGCGATCCGCCGCATTGCGAGCGGCGAGTCGGTCGTGGCGCTGCGCGAAATGGAGGTCGGTCGGCGCTAGCCCGTTTCGCGCGCGGCCGCCTCTCGCGCCGCCTCGACGGCAAGGTCGAGGTACTCGCGCGCCGTTGCATGCCACCGCTGCGGGTTGCCACCGTCATTCTCCGCCGTACGCCAGACGTAGAGCTTGGCGCGCGTGGCGGCGCGGTGGCTGCGGTAGAACCGCTGCAGCGCGCGCGGCACGGCGTCGTCGAGACGCGCGAGGCACCCGGACGCGATTCGCTCGCCCATGTCCGCATGGCCGAGGCGTCCGCACTCGAGCGCCAGGAACTCGAGTTCCTCGGCGCGATCGAGGATGCGCAGGTTGCGATCGAACTCGAGGCAGTCGATGACCGCCGGCGGATCGTCGAGGAGGACGTGCTCGGGCCGCAGGTCACCGTGGGCCTCGACGACGCAGCCGCCCGCTGTGCGCGCATCGAGCCAGTCCCGGTGCGCGGCAACAAATTCGCGCTGCGCCTCGGCGAGCGTCCGGGCCGAGCCCGGGTCGAGCGTTGCGAGCACGCACTCGTTGGCTGCGACCTGCGTGCGCAAACGCGCGGCGAGCGCTGCGCCGTCCGTCACCGCCGGCCGCTCGGCTGCGTAGAACGTCGCCAGCTGCGCGACCAGCCGGCCGAGATCCCCGGCGCTCACCTCGCCCCGCGCGAGTCGCAGGTCAAGCATGCGGCTGCGGTCGAGGCGACGCATCTCGACCAGCCAGTCCACGACTTTGCCCTCGCCGTCGATGGCGAAGCAGCCCGCGGCATCCATCGTCAATGCTCGCGTGCCCAGGTACACGTGCGGGGCGAGGCGATGATTGAGCCGGACCTCGGCCTCGGAGTCGCGACGCCGCGCCTCCAGGCTGCCGTAGTCCATGGTGTCGCGCCGCACCGGCTTGCGCAGCTTCCAGGCGCGCTCACCCGAGAGGAAGACCCAGGCGAAGTGGGTTTCGATCGACTCGTCGCCCGCGATCTGCCGGCTCTTGAGCCAGGCGACCTTGTCCGCCAGAGGGCATGCGCTTGCGGCGGAGTCGGGCGCCTGCGACGGTCGGGCCTGATCGCTCATCGGAATCGTTCCTCGAAATCCAGCATATCACTTAGGTACTTGCTCGCATGACGTCGCCGCCGCGGCCCGCGAATATCGTTCGAGGCCCCGGAGACCCCCGATGCCGCGCATCTATGCCGATCGTGCGGACGCTGGCCGTGCGCTGGCGAGCGCGCTCGCGCGGCACCGCGCCGCGCCGGGCACGATCGTGCTCGGCCTGCCGCGCGGCGGCGTGCCGGTCGCCTTCGAGGTCGCGCGCGCGCTCGAGCTGCCGCTCGACGTGCTGGTCGTCCGCAAGCTCGGCCTGCCCCAGCAACCGGAGCTTGCGATGGGCGCCATCGCGAGCGGCGGCGCACTGGTCGTGAACGATGAGGTGACCCGCTACCTTGGCGGGAACGCCGAGGCCTTCGAGGCCGTTCGCGCCCGCGAGCAGGCCGAACTCGAACGGCGCGAGCGCGAGTATCGCGGCTCGCGGCCACCGCTCGAGATGTTCGGCCGCACCGCGATCCTCGTGGACGATGGCCTCGCCACGGGTGCCACGATGGAGGCGGCGGTGCGGGCACTGCAGTCGCTCGGCGCGGGGCGTGTCGTCGTGGCCGTGCCGGTGTCCTCGCTCGAGGCTCGCGAACGGATCGAGGCCGTGGCGGACGAGGTCGTCTGTCTTGCAACGCCCGGGTTCTTCAGCGCCGTGGGGCAGTGGTACGCTGACTTCGGCCAGACCGGGGACGAGGAAGTGCGCGACCTGCTGGCCCGCGATCGCACGGCCACGCAGCCATCGCGACCTGCAGAGGGAGGTGAGCCATGAGCGAGCTGGGTCCCGAAGTCATCAGGATCGACGAGTTCAGCGGCCGCGAGGACGCACTTGAACTCGACCCGGTCCGGATCGCCCCTGGCAGCCTATTGCCGGCACAGTTCGTGCGCAACCTCTACACCGACGACACGGGCCGGTTCTTCGCCGGCATCTGGCGCTCGAGCCAGGGTTCCTGGCACGTCTCCTACACGGAGAACGAACTGTGCGTGCTCACCGAGGGTCGCGTTCGCATCTCCGACGAGCACGGTCGCTCCTGGACCTTCGGACCCGGCGACTGCTTCGTGATGCCCGCAGGCTTCCGCGGCCTGTGGGAGGTGCTCGAGCCGGCGCGGAAGTTCTACGCGATCTACGAGCCACAGCCCGCCGTCTGAGCCGTCGCGGGTCCAAGTCGGTGCAAGCGGCCGCGCGGCCTGCGCTGCCGCGGTGCAATACGCCTCCGTGGCGAACGAGAATGCGGGGCGATCGCCGCTGGCACGAATCCTGCAAATGCCATCCGGCGATGGGCCTCGGCGCGCCGTCTTCGGATGGGTAATGTGTCTTATCTGATACACTCCCATCACTGGTTTAGTTGAAATTGTTGTGTTTTTGCAACTTATGGGGTGCAACATGAAATTGACTCAAGGCTTGGCCGTGTTCGTCCTGCTGGCGGCGGCCTCGGCCGCGCATGCCCAAGTCCCGGGCACGTTTACCGGCACCGTCACGGCCGTCAGTGACTACAACTGGCGCGGTATCACTCAGACCGGTCAGGATCCCGCGCTGCAGGGCAGCATCGACTACTCGATGGAGAGCGGGTTCTACGTCGGCGCCTGGGCCAGCAACGTCGACTTTGGCGACTGCTGCAACGAGGAGGTCGAGATGGACCTCTACGCCGGCTTCAGCGGCGGCGACGCGGTGACCTGGGACGTGGGCTTCCTCTATTACTGGTACCCGGGCGCCGATGACCTCGACTTCCCGGAAGTCTATGCCGGCCTTGGCTACAAGTGGTTCGAGGGCAAGATCTGGTACTCGAGCGACTTCGCCAACTACTCCGAGCAGGCGTGGTACCTCGAAGGCAACGCGGCGTACGAGCTGCCGGCCAACTTCGGCCTCGAGGCTCACATCGGCTACAGCACCGGCGACGGCATCGAGGAAGCCTATTCGGACCGCGATTCCGGCGGAAACATCGTCAATCGCGCGGACGACAGCTACTTCGACTGGTCGGTCGGCGTGACCTACGCGCTCGGCAACTTCGACCTGGGTCTGAAGTACGCCGATGGCAGCGATCTCGAGATCAAGGACGGCACGCCCGACGACATCAGCAGCAGTGAGGGCGTCGTGATCTTCTCCGTGTCGACCACGTTTCCGTGGTCCAAGGAGTAAGGCCCTGAGGCCAGGCCCGGCGCAGGCCGGGTCCTGGGCAAACGAACAACGCCCGGTTCCCGCGAGGGGTCCGGGCGTTTTCGTTGAGTGAAGCGCGCGGGACTAGGGAACGGCGCGCAGCACGTCGGACAGCGTTCCAAAAAGCTCGTCGATGTGCGTGCGCTCGATGATCAGCGGCGGCGACAGCGCGATGATGTCCCCCGTCACGCGCACCAGCGCGCCCTTCTCGAATGCGCGCACGAACGCATCGAAGCCGCGTGCGCCCGGCTTGCCTGCGATCGGCTCGAGCTCGATCGCGCCGATGAGCCCCAAGTTGCGCAGGTCGATGACGTGCGGCAGGCCCTTGAGCGAGTGCACCGCATCGGCCCAGTAGTCCGCGATCTCGCGAGCGCGCGTCAGAAGGCCCTCGGTCCGGTAGATCTGCTGTGTGGCGAGCCCGGCCGCGCAGGCCACCGGGTGCGCGGAATAGGTGTAGCCGTGGAACAGCTCGATCGCGCCCTCCGGGCCGTGCATGAAGGCCTCGTAGATCTGCCTGCTTGCGGCAACGGCACCCATCGGCACGGCGCCGTTGGTGAGCCCCTTCGCCATCGTGATCATGTCCGGCGTCACGCCGAAGTGCTCCGCCGCGAACGGCGAGCCCAGTCGCCCGAACCCCGTGATCACCTCGTCGAAGATGAGCAGGATGCCGTGCTTCGTGCAGATCTCGCGCAGGCGCTTGAGGTATCCCTTGGGTGGCATCAGCACGCCGGTGGAGCCGGCCACCGGTTCGACGATCACCGCGGCGATGTTGCTCGCGTCGTGCAGCGCCACGATGCGCTCGAGGTCGTCGGCGAGGTGCGCGCCCCACTCGGGCTCGCCGCGCGTCCAGGCGTTGTGCGCGAGGTCGTGCGTGTGGGGCAGGTGGTCCACGCCCGGCAGCTGCGTGCCGAAGAACTTGCGGTTGTTGACCATGCCGCCCACGGAGATGCCGCCGAAGCCCACGCCGTGATAGCCGCGCTCGCGGCCGATGAATCGCGTGCGCGTGCCCTCGCCGCGTACGCGGTGATAGGCGAGCGCGATCTTGAGCGCGGTGTCCACCGACTCGGAACCCGAGTTGGTGAAGAACACGTGGTCGAGGCCGTCGGGCAGCCAGCGCACGATCTCGTTGGCGAGTTCGAAGGCGGCCGGGTGCCCCATCTGGAAGGGCGGCGCATATTCCATCTCGGCAATCTGTCGGCCAACGGCTTCGGCGATCTCGCGGCGGCCGTGGCCGGCGTTTACGCACCACAGCCCCGCAACGCCGTCGAGGATCTGCCGGCCCTCCTGCGTCCAGTAGTGCATGCCGGAGGCGCGGGCGAGCAGGCGGGGGTTCGCCTTGAACTGCCGGTTGGCGGTGAACGGCATCCAGAAGGCTTCGAGCTGCGAGCGGTCGAACGTGGGCTGGGCTGGCATGGGGGTATCCGCGCGTGGAGTCGCCGGATGATAAGAAAAATTGACACTCCCCTCAAACGGGCCCGAAACTTCATGGACCTACGCGGCTTGTGTGCAGGATATTGAACACCCCGTGTCCAGCCTGACTCTCGACGTCGGCACCCACCTGCGCGCCGTGCGCACCCTGTACGGGCTCTCCCAGCGCGAACTCGCCAAGCGGGCCGGCGTCACCAACGGCCTGATCTCGCTGATCGAGCAGAACCGGGTGAGCCCGTCCGTCAGCTCGCTCAAGAAGGTGCTCGACGGCATCCCGATGTCGCTCGCCGAGTTCTTCACGCTCGACCTGTCGGCGAGTCCGCAGGTGTTCTTCCACAGCGAGGAGCTGACCGACCTCGGCGACCGGTCGGTCTCGCTGCGGCTCGTGGCTGCGCGGCGCGCCAACCGCTCTCTGTCCGTCATGCACGAGCGCTACGCCCCGGGCGCAGACACCGGGGCCGACATGCTGCGTCACGACGGCGAGGAAGGCGGCGTGGTGGTGCGCGGCCGCATCGAGCTCACGATCGGCGGCGAGAGTCGGGTGCTGGGCCCCGGCGATGCGTACTATTTCACCAGCGCGATCCCGCATCGCTTTCGTAACACCGGGTCGGAGCCCTGCGAAATCATCTCCGCGAGCTCGCCCCCGACTTTCTGAGGCCCCGCCATGACTGATCCGACCACCGACTGGCACGCGCGTGCCCGTTCCCTCCCCATCGAGTCCCGGGCCTTCATCGACGGGCGCCAGGTCGCGGCCGCGTCGGGCGCCACCTTCGACTGCGTGAGCCCGATCGACGGCCGCGTGCTGGCCAGGGTGGCCGCGACCGACGCCGCGGACGTGGACCTCGCCGTCGCCGCGGCGCGCAAGGCCTTCGAGTCCGGCACGTGGCGACTGCAGCCGCCGCGCGAGCGCAAGCGGGTGCTGCTTCGCTTTGCGGATCTCATCCTCCAGCACGGCGAGGAACTCGCGCTGCTCGAGACGCTCGACATGGGCAAGCCGATCTCCGACAGCCTCGCCGTCGACATCCCGGCCACGGCGCGCTGCATCGCCTGGTACGGCGAGGCGATCGACAAGCTCTACGACGAGGTCGCTCCCACCGGGCCCGACGCACTTGCGCTCGTGACGCGCGAGCCGATCGGCGTGGTGGGCGCGATCGTGCCCTGGAACTTCCCGCTGATCATGGCGGCCTGGAAGATCGCGCCCGCGCTCGCGGCCGGCAACTCGCTCATCCTCAAGCCGTCGGAGAAATCGCCGCTCAGCGCGATCCGGCTCGCGGCGCTCGCTGCCGAGGCCGGTATTCCCGACGGCGTATTCAACGTACTGCCGGGATTCGGCCACACCGCCGGGCAGGCGCTCGCCCTGCACATGGACGTGGACTGCATCGGCTTCACCGGCTCGACCCGCACCGGCAAGCGCATGCTCGAGTACGCCGGGCAGTCGAACATGAAGCGCGTGTGGCTGGAGTGTGGTGGCAAGTCGCCGAACATCATCCTCACCGACTGCCCCGACCTCGACCGGGCCGCGGCGGCGGCCGCCTCCGCGATCTTCTTCAACCAGGGCGAGATGTGCTCGGCCGGGTCGCGGCTGATCGTCGAGGAACCGGTGCGCGATGCGGTGCTCGAGAAGGTCGTGGCCGCGGGGCGAGCCATGCCGCCCGGCGATCCTCTCGACCCTGCGACGAAGCTCGGCGCGATCGTGGACGAGGCGCAGACGAAGACGGTGCTCGGCTACATCGACTCCGGGCGCGAAGAGGGCGCGAAGCTGATCTCGGGCGGACGTCGCACTCGCGAGGAGACCGGCGGCTGCTACGTCGAGCCGACGGTCTTCGACGGCGTCGAGCCGCGCATGACCATCGCCCGCGAGGAGATCTTCGGGCCCGTGCTCGCGGCGATCACCGTGCGCGACGCCGAGGAGGCCGTGCGCGTCGGCAACTCGGGTGTCTACGGCCTCGCGGCCGCCGTGTGGACGCGGGACGTGACCCGCGCGCACCGCATCGCCCGGGCGCTGCGGGCCGGCGTCGTGTACGTGAACTGCTACGACGCCGACGACATCACGGTGCCGTTCGGCGGCTTCAAGCAGTCCGGCACGGGCCGCGACAAGTCGCTGCACGCCTTCGACAAGTACACTGAGCTCAAGACCACCTGGATCGACCTGTCATGAGCGCCTACCGCAACGTCACTTTCGAGGAGCTCGAGATCGGCGCCTCGGCGAGCGCGCAGCGCCCGTTGACCCAGACGGAGATCGAGGCGCTGGTACTCGTCTCGGGCGACGTCGAGCCGTTCCACCTCGAGGACGGCGGCCGGATGCCGGACGAGCTCATCGCCGTGGATGCGGTCGGCGTGAGTGCGGTGATCTCCGGGCTGCTCGAGCGCCGGCTGCCGGGACCGGGAACGCGCATCGTCTCGACGCGACTCGAGTACTCGGGCCAGGTGCGGGTCGGCGAGGAACTCACGGCGTCGGTGACCGTGCGCGAGAAGAACGCCGATACCGGTTTGGTCGTGTTCGACTGCGATGCCCGCGTCGGCGAGCGCCGCGTCGTCTCGGGCTCGGTGGTGGTCGAGGCGCCGCGCACGCGGATCGCCTACTCCGACATTGCAACGCCGGAGATCATCCTGCGGCGCAACGACGTGTTCACGCGACTGCTCCGCCAGTGCGAACCGCTCGAGCCCGTCGCCTGCGCGGTGGCGCATCCCTGCGACCGCGATTCGCTGCTCGGCGCGCTCGAGGCGACCCGCCGCGGGCTGATCGTGCCGGTGCTCGTGGGCCCGCCGGCGCGCATCCGCACGGTGGCGCAGGCGAACAGCGCAGACCTCTCGGGCATCCGCATCGTGGCCACTGAGCACAGCCACGCCTCGGCCGCGGCCGCGGCGGCACTCGCGCGGACCGGCGAGGTCGAGATGCTCATGAAGGGCAGCCTGCACACCGACGAACTGCTGGGCCAGATCGTTGCCGCCCAGTCCGGGCTGCGCACCGAGCGGCGCGTGAGCCACGCCTTCGTCATGGACGTGCCGGCCTACGACCGGATCCTGCTGGTCACCGACGCGGCGATCAACATCGAACCGACGCTGGCCGAGAAGGCCGACATCGTGCGCAACGCGATCGAGCTCGCGCAGGTACTCGGCATTCCGATGCCGAAGGTGGCGATCCTCTCGGCCGTCGAGACCGTCAACCCGAACATCCGCTCGACGCTCGACGCCGCGGCGCTCTGCAAGATGGCGGACCGCGGGCAGATCGAGGGCGGCATCCTCGACGGGCCGCTCGCGTTCGACAACGCGATCAGCGAGCACGCCGCGCGCACCAAGAGCATCCGCTCGGTCGTTGCAGGCCATGCCGACATCCTCATGGTGCCCAACATCGAGTCGGGCAACATGCTCGCCAAGCAGCTGCAGTATTTTGCGGGCGCCGACAGCGCGGGCGTGGTACTCGGCGCACGGGTACCCGTGGTGCTCACGAGTCGTGCCGACAACGTGCGCATGCGCATCGGCTCGACCGCCGTCGCAAAGCTGATGGCACACGCCAGGCGCACGGTGGCGCCCAAGGCGGTCACGTGAGCTCGGGTGGCGAGGCGATCGTCGTCCTGAACGCCGGCTCCTCGAGCATCAAGTTCTGCACCTTCCGCCGTGACGCGGACGGCCTCGAGCGCGAGCTGCGCGGGCAGGTGGCCGGGCTCGGCACGAGGCCCCGGCTCGCCGTGAAACGCGGCACGGACGTCGTCGTCGATCGGGAACTGTCCGCGGGGTCCATGACCCACGCCGACGCGCTCGGCGTCCTGCTTGATTTCCTGCGGGCCGAGCTGCACGACGAGACGATCGTCGGCGTCGGGCACCGCGTCGTGCACGGCGGGCTCGAGTTCATGGCGCCGACGCGGGTGGACGGTGCCATCCTCGCTCGGCTCGATCGCTACGTTCCGCTCGCGCCGCTGCACCAGCCGCACAACCTCGCGGCGATCCGCCTCATGCTGGAGCGCCTGCCCGGGGTGCCCGAGATCGCCTGCTTCGACACCGCGTTCCACCGCAGCGTCCCGGATGTGGCGCAGCTCTTTGCGCTGCCGCCGCGCTTCGCCGAGTCCGGCGTGCGCCGTTACGGCTTCCACGGCCTTTCGTACGAGTACGTGGCCTCGGTGCTGCCGGCGCTCGACGCCCGCGCCGCCTCGGGACGCACGGTCGTCTTCCACCTCGGCAACGGCGCGAGCATGTGCGCGATCTCGGGCGGGCGGAGCGTCGCCACCACCATGGGCTTCACGGCGGTCGAGGGCCTGCCGATGGGCACGCGCTCCGGCTCGCTCGACCCGGGCGTGCTGCTGTTCATGTTCGACGAGCTCGGCCTCGGCGTGCGCGATATCGAGCGGCTCATCTACCACGAGTCGGGCCTGCTCGGGATGTCGGGCCTCTCGAGCGACATGCGCGAACTGCTCGCGAGCGAGGATCCGGCCGCGCGGCTGGCGGTCGACGTGTTCTGCTACCGGGCGCGGCGCGAGCTCGGCTCGCTCGCGGCGGCCCTCGGCGGCCTCGATGCGGTCGTGTTCACGGCCGGCATTGGCGAGAACCAGGCGGAAGTGCGCCGTCGCATCTGCGACGGCGCGACGTGGCTCGGCCTCGAGCTCGACGAAACCGTCAACGCGCGTCACGGTCCGCGCATCAGCACGCCCGATAGCCGCGTCTCCGCCTGGGTGGTGCCGACGGACGAGGAATTGATGATCGCGCGGCACGTCGCGCGGTTGCTCGGCTGAGGGTCGGGTACTCGATTCGGTTGCAGCCGGCCGGGAAAAAGGGGCGCGACGACAACGGCATCGTCCGGGTGGCATTCGTCGGGGCGCTTGCCCTGCCGGGGTGCTACCTTTAGCCTCGGAACGAAGACGAACGATGGAGAACCGTGGGTGTCCGAGGTCGAGGAAGTTCTGGAGCAGCTTTGCAGCGGCCGCGTGTCCGTGGACGAAACCGCGCAGATTCTCGAGCGTGGAATCGGCGCGGGGGCTTTTGACCGCAACCACTTGCTTCAGGCCGTCGACCGCTTCGTTTCGGAGGGACGTCTTGCGTCGGACGCGGCAGCACGGCTGACTGCTATCCGGGAGCCGGCACCGGAGGCGGCGGGGCTGACTCTGCTTCGCCCGGCGGCATCGGTCGGCGCCGGTGTCGCCTCTGGATCGACAACCCCGCTCCGGCAGGTAACGTCTGGCGCCAACTCCGGAAGCTGGCGGAAGTGGGCAGCCGAGAACGTCGTCGCCAACGAGGTCGGCGTCGGGATGGTCCTTCGCGACCGGTTCCTGATCGAGGAAGTCGTCGGCGAAGGCGGCATGGGCTTGGTGTTCCGTTCCCGGGACCGTCGTCGCGAAGAGGCGAGCGACCGTAATCCGTTTGTCGCGATCAAGGTGCTCGGCGCTGAATTCAAGAGCCACCCGGATGCCTTGATTGCGCTGCAGCGTGAGGCGCGGCGGATGCAGCAACTGTCGCACCCGAACATCGCGTCGGTGTACGACTTCGATCGCGACGGTCCACACGTATACCTCGTGATGGAACTGCTCGAGGGAGAGTCGCTCGATCGGATCCTTCTCCGGCATGCCAACGTCGGGTTGCCGCTGGAACAGGCGCGCAACGTCATCGAGTCGGCCGGAAAGGCGCTTCTGCATGCGCATTCGAGAGGCCTGGTGCACTCGGATTTCAAGCCGGCCAACGTCTTCGTGACGCGCAGCGGTGAAGTGAAGGTCATCGATTTTGGGATCGCGCGCATCGCCAAGGACACGACGCAGGCCGGCGACGCCGCTCATACGATCTTCGATGCCGGCAAGCTCGGTGCGTTCACGAACGCCTATGCGAGTCCTGAGCAGATGCTTGACGCGGCGGAGCCGGACCCGAAGGACGATATCTACGCCCTTGGGCTGGTGGCATACGAAGTGCTTTCCGGCAAGCACCCGTTCGGTCGGAAGTCCGCCGTTGAGGCGAAATTCCGCGAAATGAAACTGGAGCGCCTGCCAGCGCTGACCGATCGTCAGAATGCGGTGCTGGCCTCGGCCCTGCACTTCGACCGTGACCAGCGTCTCGGCGACATCACGGAACTCGTCCGCTCGCTCACGTCGGAGACAGGAGAGTTCATTGCCGCGACCGGCCGCATCGGCCACAGGCCGGTCGGGGAGGCGACGGAATCCGCGACGCCACGCAAGCGATCGTTCCGGATTCTGGCCCTGTCGATCGTCGCAATCGCGTGGCTCGGCTTCCTCGGTCTGTACTGGTCCGCGCGGGATGCTGACGATGCGGCGGGGCCTGTGGAGTCCGCTGGGCGAGAACCCGCGGTCCCCATTGAGGCGCCTGCTGCTGCGGCCGTTGTGCCGGAGGGCGCGGTTGGGGACGCGGACTCCGGAGCCGCCGCTGAGATCGAGCGCCCGAGGGCGTCGCCGGGGCTGTCCGCGGCGCCTGCGACCATTGCATCGGCCCCGGCCGTCAAGCCTGCGCCTGTGCCTGAAACCGAGCCGGCATCCGGGGAAGCGACTGGCGACTCGGCCGTGGCGCAGGGTGGGGTGCCTGACACCATTGATTCCGTGCCCGGGGGAGCGGAGCCCAATGCAGTCGAGGCGAGCGACGCAGCCGAGACCGCGTTGTACAAGTGGACCGATAGAAATGGAGTCGTTCAGTTCGGTGAGAAGCCTCCCGCCGAATACGCCGAGTCCGCCGTCAAGGTGATGGATCTTTAGCATGTTCCCAGTCGCCCCTTGGCCCGGCCGACAATGCCTGCATCTCGGGCTGCTGACCGCGGTGATGCTGTGTGTGCAGCTCTTTCCGTCAGCTGGATTTGCGGAGGGCGAATCCCTGGAGGTTCGGCAAAACCTGTTGAAAGAGCGCGTGGTGACGGCATTGAAGACGGGGGATACCCTCGGACTCTACGCCGCAATGGACGACTACCGACTCCTGGAGAAGGAAGGGGCCATCGTTCCTCCCGGTCTCTTTTTTTCCGAGGCGGAGGCGGCGCGTTCCAGAAACGATCCGGTGCGTGCGACCCGGGCTTTCGACGATTACTTCCGGGTGGCGGCCCCCGAGGGCGACGTCTTCAGCGAGGCGCTGCGCGTATACGGTGAGTTCAAGAGCGGCATTCCGGCGGGTATCTGGAACCTGCTCGAAGGGATGTTGCCGGTAGCCGGTGGATCGGCTTCCGCAGGACCGACGCCGCAGGGTGCGGCTTCGCGGCCCTCGGTCGGTGGCGACACCGTCGTCGAGCCGTTTTCTCTAGGCAGCCGAGAGGTAACGAGATCCCAGTTTCACGAGTTCGTGACCGCGACAGGTTACCGGCCGAGAGGAACAGGCAGCACTGTCGCCGGAGCCTGCAACCTTGAGGCCGACGACTGGACGCAGCCAGGATTCGACCAGGCGGACGATCACCCTGTGGTCTGCGTCAGCTGGGATGATGCGATCGCATACGTCTCATGGCTGAGCCAGTGGTCGGGCCTGAAGTTCCGCCTGCCAACAGCGGCTGAGTGGGAGCACGCGGCCCGTGCGGGGACCTCGACCGCATACTGGTACGGTGATGTCTTCGACCCGGACATGGGAAACGGGAAAGGCGCTGCGGGACGGGATCAATGGGAACAGGGAACCGCACCGGTCGCGCGGTTTCCGCCGAGTCCGTTTGGATTGCACGACATGCTCGGTAATGTCTCGGAGTGGGTCGACGACTGCGCCGAGCCCGACCGCGAGGCCCCTTCGGGCTGTCGGGCACGCGTGATCCGCGGCGGCAACTGGACCAGTGATCCCGCTGGACTAACGTGGTCGGCGCACTCTCAACAGGACAGTTCGTTCCGTTCACCCGACATCGGGTTCAGGCTCGCGATCGGACATTGAGGTACGGCCGATGCGCGGGCCGTGTGCGGCTTCCGTGCGGATGGAGGCGGCGCGGCGTGTCTACAATGGTCTGACGAAGCGGTGTGATTTCGGGCCGGAGATGTTGCGGCGCACCAGATCCCGCGCGCCCACGCGGTTGACAATCGTTTCGAAAAGGCGAATCTTCGCTCGACATAACAATATCGCACGGTAAGGGTCAGGGGTTCAGCAAGCGATTGGAATGGCGAGTCGGCCGCGATGGCTGGCTCGTCTCCGTTTCATGATCGGGCTCAGAGCAAAAGCGCAGAAAGAATGGATTCATCCATCGAACAACTCCTCGTGCCCATCTCTGCCGAGACCCCCTGCGGTGCGGACCTCGAGGACACGCAGTTGCTGGCGGCCTTCGACGGTTACCGGCTGTTCGGGCAGATGTCGCCGTTGCCCGCCGAGACCAACTGGCGCGAGATCCGCGACAAGGCGCTCGAGGCCCTCGCGCAGAGCAAGGACCTGCGCCTGCTTGCACACCTCGGCGCGGCGCAACTGAGGACCGGCGGACTCATCGGTTTCGCGGAGGTTTTGACGGTCGCGGGACGATGGTTCGGCGAATTTCCGCAAGCGCTTTTCCCCCGTGTCGACGAGGACGCCATCCTGCGCAAGAACGCGCTGAATGCGTTTGCGGATCGAATGGCCATCATCGACGCGCTTCGGCGGCAACCGATCGTCTCGAATCCCCAGCTCGGGGCATTCAGCCTGCGACACTTCGACATTGCGGCCGGCCGGCTGGCAGCGACCGAGACTGACGATGCGCCCCCGAGCGAGGCGCAGCTCGTCGGAGTGCTGGCAGCCGCTCCGCCGGAACAGATCGGCCCGCTGGAAGCGAGTCTCGGCGCGGCGATTGAATCGTTGCAGCAGATCGACAACTCGATGCGGAACGCGCACGGCTACGAAGCGGGGCCCGACCTCGGGCCGCTGCAAGACCTGCTCAAGCAGATTCGCAAGATCCTTGCCGACGAGCTCGCGCTGCGTGCGGCCAATTCGATGCCGGTGGGTGCAGAGGGGGGCGGCGAGTCGTCCGGCGGGGGCGCCGTCATCGGAGTCGGCAGTATCAAGACCCGCGAGGACGCGATCCGCGCACTGGATGCGGTCATCGCGTTCTTTCGCAAGAACGAACCCTCGAGTCCGGTACCGATCTTCGTCGAGCGGGCGAAGCGACTCGTGGCGAAGGACTTTCTCGAGGTGCTCGAGGACATCGCCCCGGATGGACTCGTCCAGGCGAAACGCGTTGGTGGTATACGAGATGAGTAAACATTCATTCAAGGCGTGGCCCGTCCGGGCGGCGCGCAAAACCGAACCGGAGGTGCACAGTGGCAAAGCAGAGTAGTCAGAAGTTCATCGGTCGCAATCGCGCTCCGCGCGTGCAGATCGAGTACGACGTCGAGTTGTACGGCGCGCAGAAAAAGGTCCAGGTGCCCTTCGTAATGGGCGTCATGAGCGATCTCTCGGGCGACGCGAAGGAGCCGCTGCCGTCGGTCGACGAGCGCAAGTTCCTCGCGATCGACGTCGACAATTTCGACGATCGCATGAAGTCGATGAAGCCGCGCGTGGCTTTCAGCGTGCCGAACACGCTGACGGGCGAGGGCAGCATGGCGATCGACATCACGTTCGAGAGCATGGACGACTTCTCGCCGGCCGCCGTCGCCCGCAAGGTCGATTCGCTCAATAAGCTGCTGGAAGCGAGATCGCAGCTTTCGAACCTCATCACGTACATGGACGGCAAGGCAGGGGCCGAGGACCTGATCGCGAAGATCCTGAACGACCCGGCGCTGCTCAAGACGCTGGCCGCGCAACCGAAGCCGGAAGGCTCGGACGAATCCAAGTAATCACTCCGGGGACGATCAATGGCTGAAGTAAAGCAAGACCAAGGGGCGCAGGTAGCCGTAGAGGAGAGCGACCAGTTCGCGGCGCTGCTGCAGAAGGAGTTCAAGCCGAAGACCGACCGCGCGCGAGCGGAGGTCGAGAATGCCGTCCGCACGCTGGCCGAGCAGGCGTTGCGCGAGACCACGGTCGTCTCCGACGACGTCATCGGCACGATCAAGGCAATCATCGCGGAGATCGACAAGAAGTTGTCGGATCAGGTCAACGCGATCATGCACAGCGAGCGGTTCCAGCAGGTTGAGAGCGCATGGCGCGGCCTCCACTATCTCGTCAACAACAGCGAAACCGACGAGATGCTGAAGATCCGGGTGATGAACATCTCGAAGAAGGACCTCGCGAAGAACCTGAAGAAGTACAAGGGCACGGCGTGGGACCAGAGCCCGCTGTTCAAGAAGCTGTACGAAGAGGAGTACGGTCAACTGGGCGGCGAGCCCTACGGCACCCTCGTCGGCGATTATTATTTCGACCACACTCCGGGCGACGTCGAGTTGCTCGGACAGATGGCGCAGATCGCCGCCGCCGCCCACGCGCCATTCCTGGCGGCGGCGTCACCGACCGCCATGGGCATGGATTCGTGGCAGGAGCTCGCGAACCCGCGCGACCTCGGCAAGATCTTCTCGTCGCCGGAGTATGCCGGGTGGCGGTCGTTGCGCGACTCGGACGACGCCAAGTACGTCGGTCTTGCGATGCCGCGGTTTCTGTCACGCGTGCCCTACGGCGCCAAGACCAGCCCGGTCGAGGAGTTCGACTTCGAGGAAGAAACGGGCGGCGGTGAGCACAGCAAGTACACGTGGTCGAACGCCGCCTATGCGATGGCCGTCAATATCAACCGTGCCTTCAAGCAGTACGGCTGGTGCACTGCGATTCGCGGTGTCGAATCCGGCGGTGCGGTCGACGGACTGCCGGTCCACACGTTCCCGAGCGACGACGGTGGCGTCGACATGAAGTGCCCGACCGAGATCGCGATCAGCGACCGCCGCGAGGCGGAGCTGGCGAATTCGGGTTTCATGCCGCTGATCCATCGCAAGAACACCGACGTCGCCGCCTTCATCGGTGCGCAGTCGCTGCAGAAGCCGGCCGAGTACGACGACGCGGACGCGACCGCCAATGCGCGGCTGGGCGCCCGGCTGCCGTACCTGTTCGCGAGTTGCCGGTTTGCGCACTACCTCAAGTGCATGGTTCGCGACAAGGTGGGTTCCTTCAAGGAGCGCGCCGACATGGAGCGTTTCCTGTCGAACTGGATCAAGGGCTACGTGATCGGCAATCCCGGCGATGCGGGTGACGAGCTCAAAGCGCGCAAGCCCCTGGCAGGCGCCGAGGTCAAGGTGGAGGAGGTCGAGGGCAACCCCGGTTACTACTCCGCAAAATTTCACCTGCGGCCGCACTACCAGCTCGAGGGCGTCAATGTGACGATGAGCCTGGTGGCGCGACTGCCGTCGGAGAAGAAGTGATCCGGGAAACCGGGCAACACTGCGCCGGGGACTGATGGCCGAGCTTTCTTTCATTTAGGAGAACCGCGATGGCGATGGACATGTTTCTGAAGATCGAGGGCGTCAAGGGCGAGTCCCGAGATGCGGATGCCAAGCACAAGGGTACGATTGAACTGCTGGCCTGGAGCTGGGGGATGAGCAACTCGGGCACGGCGCACTCCGGCACCGGCGCCGGCGCCGGCAAGGTCAACGTGCAGGACCTGAGCCTGACGAAGTACATCGACGCGGGGTCGCCGACGTTGCAGCTGGCCTGCTGCAACGGCAAGCACTTCCCGGAAGCGACGGTGACGGTCCGCAAGGCCGGCGAGACGCCGCTCGAGTACCTCGTCATCAAGATGACCGAGGTGATGATCACGTCGGTCAGCACCGGCGGTTCGGGCGGCGAGGATCGCCTGACCGAGAACGTGTCGCTCAACTTCGCCAAGGTGGAGGTCACCTACACGCCGCAGGACGCGACGGGCAAGAGTGGTGACCCGATTCCCTACGGCTGGAACATCGCAGAGAACGTCAAGGTTTAGGCGTTTTCGTTGCCCGCTCCGGGCCGGTCGCTTCGCCCGGCACCGGAGCGCGTTTCTTCTAGCTTGTCCTTGAACCAGGGGCTCACATGCCACCGGAACCGAGTCCGCGCCAGTCCGCCGAGGAACGATTCCGGATCGGTGACCTGGCGGGTTGCCTCAAGGAACTTCAGGCGGCCGTCAAGAAGGACCCTGCCGACGCGAAACTGCGCATCTTCCTCGCGCAGCTGTTGATGCTGCAGGGCGACTGGGACCGGGCCGTCAACCAGTTGAAGGTCGTTGGCGAGGTGGACGCAAGCGCCTTGCCGATGGCTCACGCCTACGGCACGGCGATCCAGTGCGAGAGGTTGCGGGCGAACGTGTTCGCGGGCACCCGGGGTCCGTTGTTGTTCGGCGAGCCGGAGCCCTGGATCGCACAGTTGATGCAGAGTCTGAACCTGCTGGGGCAGGGCAACGCGCAACAGGCGGCCGAACTCAGGGCGCAGGCATTCGCGGCGGCACCGGCGACGGCCGGTACGCTCAATGGCGAGCCGTTCGACTGGATCGCGGATGCCGATTCACGCCTGGGGCCCGTGCTCGAGGTGCTCTTGAGTGGCGCGTATTACTGGGTGCCGCTGCACAGGGTCGCCCGCATCACCATCGAGCCGCCGAGCGATGCGCGCGACCTGGTCTGGGTGCCAGCGCAGTTCCAGTGGAGCAACGGCGGCGAGGCCATGGGCCTGATTCCGGTGCGCTACCCGGGTTCCGAGGCGAGTGAAGACCCTTCCATCCGCCTGGCGCGCAGGACCGAGTGGCGAGAGGTCGGACCGGACGCCTACGCCGGTCTCGGACAGCGCGTCCTGACGACCGACGGCCCGGAAGTCGGGCTGCTGGAACTGAGAGAGTTGCAGCTCAAAGCTCCCTCGTGACGCTAAGGATGCGCGGCGTGGCTACCGCTGCAGGGATGAAACCATGGCGGAGCTGAGCCTCAGGGACCGACTGCAGCCTGCGCTTCTCGATCGCCTGACCGACGACGAGAGAATGGTGACGGTCTTTCGTCTCACCCTCGACCACGGCCAGCTTCGCAGGCATGGATTGAGCGAACCGGACGTCGAGCGCGCGCTCGGGTTGCAGGGGTTGCGGCCCATCGGGCCTGCGGTCGCAGTGGGGCCGGATGCGACGATGCGGGAGTACCTGGCGGCTGTGCGGTCGGCAAGCCAGGTGTCACCGCGCGCACTGCGCGTTCGCGCGGCCAATGGCCAGTCGGACATCCCACTGACGGAGTTCTGCAAGGTCGAGGCCACCGCCAGCGTGAACGCGCAGCTCGAGTCGCCGGACCGGCGCGCGATGTCCATGAGCAAGTTGCGAGAAGCCGTGCTTCGCGACCTCGGCTGGCTCTTCAACGCCTCCGGCATGGACGACATCGTCGACATGGAGCCCTACCCCGAGGTCAAGCGCTCGGTGCTCAACTTCGGATTGCGGTCGCTGGCCGGCCGTTCGGTGAGCTCGATCGATCCACACGACGTGTGCCGGAGGATTCGTGATGCGATCACGTTCTTCGAGCCGCGCCTCAGCCAGGTCCGCGTCACCCCGGAGACCCGGGACGGACCCGACGCAGGATTGACCGTCAGCTTTCTGGTCGAGGCGGAGCTTTGGGGCCAGCCGATGGCGCAGCAGCTCTCCTTGCGGACCAGCATCGACGTCGAATCCGGTGACGTCGTCGTCGACGATCGGGCCGGACGACCCTAGGCCGGAAAATGGATACCCGTCTCCTCCAGTATTACAACCGGGAGCTCCAGTACCTGCGCGGCATGGGTGCGGAGTTTGCCGAAGCCTATCCGCGCATCGCAGCACGACTCGGGATGGACGGTCTGGATTGCGCCGACCCGTACGTCGAGCGACTGATCGAATCCGTCGCGTTTCTCGCGGCGCGCGTGCAACTCAAGCTCGATGCGCGCCACCCGGATTTCACCCAGCACCTCATGGAAATGGTCTATCCGACCTTCCTGGCGCCGGTGCCGTCCTGTGCGGTCGCAGAGCTCGTCCCCACGCTGTCGGAAAGCAGCCTGAAGGAGGGCTACACCGTTCCGCGAGGCAGCACGATGAACGCCCAGGGTGGGGCCGCCGACCGCACGTCCTGCCAGTTCCGCAGCGCCCATGACGTGGTCCTCTGGCCACTGATGGTCTCGGAGGCGAGGTACGTGGTCGGCACGAGCTCGTTTGCCGCCCCGGGCCTCCAGTTCGACAGTCGCAGCCGCGGCGCCATCCGCCTGGGCCTGCGGACCGACGGCGGAGTCCCTTTTCGCGAGCTTCCAATCGATTCACTGACGTTCTTCATTTCCGCCACCGCCGACCTGGCGGGAAAGATCTGCGAGCAGTTGATCGCCAACTGCACGGGTGTCGTCGTTCGCTCGCCCGGAGGCACGCATGCAGTGCTTCTGCCGGCGGGCTCGGTGCGCGCCGTCGGCTTTGAGGACGACGAATCCATGCTGCCGGTCTCGCCGCGGGGCTTCCAGGGATACCGCCTCGTCCAGGAGTACTTTGCGTTCCCGGATCGCTTCCTGTTCTTCGCCGTGGACGGCCTGCGCAAGGCGCTCGCCGAGGTCGGCGGCGAGGAAGCGGAGCTTCTGTTCCTCGTCGATCGCAACCTGCCGGATCTCGAGAACGCACTCGATGCGTCGCAGTTCCGGCTCAACTGCACGCCCGTCGTAAATATCTTCCCGCGCTCGCTCGACCGCATCCATCTCTCGCCGCACGACACGGAGCATCACGTCGTGCCCGACCTGAGCCGGCCGATGGACTTCGAGATTTACGCCATCGATCGCATTCTCGGCATCGGGTCCGGCGGGGAATCGCTGGTGGAAATCCTGCCGATGTACTCGACGGACCATCGCCACACCGAGAGCGAGTCCCAGGCCTATTATTCGGTCCAGCGTCGCGCAAGGCTGCCTTCGCCCCGCCAGCAACGCACCGGTGCGAGGACGAACTATCTCGGCAGCGAGTGCTTCGTTTCGATCATCGACGCACAGCAGCGGGAGTTCACGGGCGAGATCCGGCAACTGGACGTCACGGCGCGCTGCACCAATCGCGACCTGCCCATCGGTCTCGGTTTCAGCAAGTCCGGGTTGGAGTTCGAGCTGCAGGGTGGCGCACCGGTGCAGACGGTCCGCTGCCTGGCGGGGCCCACCACGCCTCGTCCGTCGCCGGCGTTCGGCGACACGGCCTGGCGCCTGATCGGGCAGCTCTCGCTCAACTACCTGTCGCTGAGCGATACCGATCCCGACAAGGGCGCGGAGATGCTCAGGCACCTGCTTGCGCTGTATGCGGATCCCAACGATCCGGTGGCGCAGCGACAGGTCGACGGCGTGCGCCGGGTCAGTCACAAGACCGTCGTTCGCCGCATCCCCGGCGGCGGGCCGATCACTTACGGCAGGGGAATCCAGATCGGCGTGACGCTGGACGATTCGGCCTTCGAAGGCCTCGGCACGTTGCGGCTCGGCGCCGTGCTGGAGCGCTTCTTCGCCCGTCACGTCTCCATCAACTCGTTCGTCGAGACCCGGCTGCAATCTGCGGCGCGCGGTGAGATCAAGCAATGGCCAGTGCGGACGGGTTCGCGTCACAGCCTCTGACGGCCATGCAGCGCCTCAGGCAGGAACCCCATCGGTTCAGCCTGTTCGCGGCGCTGCGATTGCTCGAACAGCTGGATCCGGCCCGGCCGCGGCTGGGCGAGGCGCGTCGGCCCGCCGACGAGTCGGTTCGGTTCGAGCAACCCCCCCACCTCACGTTCGCGCCGAGCGACGTCGCCACGGTCGAGGCGGGACCCCACGGCCGGCTCCGGCTCGCGCAATACGGGTTCGGAATGTTCGGCCCCAACGGGGCACTGCCGTTCCACCTCACGGAATTCGTGTTTGAACGGCGCCGGCACCACGAAGATGCGGCCGTCAGCGATTTCGTCAACCTGTTCCAGCATCGACTGACGACGCTTTTCTACCGGGCATGGGCCGACTCCGACCCCGTCGCCTGCCACTCTCGGCCGGACGACGACGATTTCGCCGCCTTCCTCGGCGCGCTGATCGGTGTCTTCGACGAGTCGGCACGGAATCGAGACGCGATTCCTGACTATGCCAAGCTGTGTCGGGCCGGGCAGATCGGCGCCGGTTCCAGGTCCGCCGACGGTCTCGAGGCGGTCCTGTCGGACTATTTTCGCCTGAAGATCGAGGTGCGGGAGTTCGTCGGCAGCTGGTTGCGCATCCCCGATGAGTTGCGCTCGCGGCTGGGAGGGACGGACGACTCGGCTGTGCTCGGACGAGCGGCGACGCTGGGCGCCGAGTCATGGCAGCGACAGGGCAAGTTCGAAGTCGTGATCGGGCCCATGCCTTTCGAGGCCTTCCTTCAGTTCCTGCCCGGGTCGCGGGCTCTGCGTTCACTCGCAGAGTTCATCCGGTTCTATACCACCGGAGAGTGGGCCTGGCAGGTGCGCCTGCTGGTGGAGAAGGGCGATGCGCCGGGTGTTGCGCTCAGCCAGGTCGGCCGCCTCGGTTGGACGAGCTGGCTCGGGCGAAAGGCTGACGTTGCGGCCGACGTGGTGTTGAGCGACGAGCAAGCGGTAACGGTTTAACGGCAATTCGACAGACAAAGGTGGAGATCAAGAATGAGTGACATCAGCCGGGTCGCGTTGTTCGGCAAGTTGAACAACGTCGGCTACAAGGCGATCGAGGGCGCGACAGTCTTCTGCAAGCTGCGCGGCAATCCGTACGTCGAGGTCGTGCACTGGCTGCACCAGATGCTGCAGCTGCAGAACTCGGACCTGCATTGCATCGTGAAGGCGTTTGCGCTCGATCCGGGCAAGCTGGCGCGGGACATCACCGAGACGCTGGATCGCCTCCCTCGCGGGGCGACCTCGATCTCGGATCTTTCACCGCACATCGAGGATTCCGTCGAGCGCGCCTGGGTGTGGGCGACGCTCAAGTACGGCGATACGCAGGTGCGTACCGGCTACCTCGTGATCGCCATGCTGAAGACGCCCGCATTGCGCAACCTGCTGAGCGGCATCTCGCGCGAGTTCGAGAAGATCAAGGCGGACCAGCTCGCCGACAACTACGAGAAGATCTGCGCCGGTTCGCCGGAGTCGAGCATGGGTGCGAGCGACGGCACGCAGTTCGGCGGTCAGGCGGCGCCGGGAGAGGCGAGCGGAGCCATCGCGCCGGCGGCGATGGGCAAGCAGGAAGCGCTCAAGAAATTCACCGTCGACCTCACCGAGCAGGCGCGCAGCGGCAAGATGGACCCGATCGTGGGCCGCGACGACGAGATTCGCCAGGTGGTCGACATCCTGATGCGGCGACGGCAGAACAATCCGATCCTGATCGGCGAGGCGGGCGTGGGCAAGACCGCGGTGGTCGAGGGTTTCGCACAGCGCATCGCACGGGGCGACGTGCCGCCGAGCCTGAAGGACGTGGAGCTGCGCGCGCTCGACGTCGGCCTGCTGCAGGCCGGCGCCAGCATGAAGGGCGAATTCGAGCAGCGGCTGCGCTCGGTGATCGACGAGGTGCAGGCCAGCCCGAAGCCGATCATCCTGTTCATCGACGAAACGCACACGCTGGTGGGCGCCGGGGGCGCGGCGGGCACGGGGGACGCGGCCAACCTGCTGAAGCCCGCGCTGGCGCGCGGCACGCTGCGCACGGTTGGCGCCACGACCTTTGCCGAGTACAAGAAGCACATCGAGAAGGACCCGGCGCTGACTCGTCGCTTCCAGTCCGTGCAGGTGGACGAACCCGACGAGGCTAAGGCCATCCTGATGATGCGCGGCGTGGCCAGCACGATGGAGAAGCACCACAAGGTGCAGATTCTCGACGAGGCGCTCGAGGCCGCGGTCAAGCTGAGCCACCGCTACATCCCGGCGCGCCAGTTACCCGACAAGAGCGTGAGCCTGCTCGACACCGCCTGTGCGCGGGTCGCCGTGAGCCTGCATGCGACACCCGCGGAAGTCGACGACAGCCGCAAGCGGATCGAAGCTCTGGAGACCGAGCTCGGCATCATCGGGCGCGAAAAAGCCATCGGCATCGACATTGGCAAGCGCGAGGCCGAAGCGAACGAACTGCTGGCGACCGAGCGTGCACGCCTCGAAGCATTGAACGTGAGGTGGGCCGACGAGAAAGCCCTGGTCGACGAGTTGCTGGGCCTGCGCGCCAAGCTGCGCGACGGCGTCAAGCCGGTCGAGGGAACCGGCAGCAAGCTCGAAGCCGATGCGGAGGCCGTGGCGGTGTTGGCGGGCGCCCCGACGGTCGATGGCGAGACCGAGCGCGCAGCCAGTCTTGCGCAATTGAAGCTGGTGCAGGACAAGCTGACGGCATTGCAGGGTGAAACGCCGCTGATCCTGCCGACGGTGGACTACCAGGCCGTGGCCGCGGTGGTGGGCGACTGGACCGGCATCCCCGTAGGCCGCATGGCGCGCAACGAGATCGAGACCATCCTGAAGGTCGCCGACAGTCTCGCGCAGCGCGTGATCGGCCAGGACCACGCGATGCACATGATCGCGAAGCGGATCCAGACTTCGCGCGCAGGGCTCGACAACCCGAGCAAGCCGATCGGCGTGTTCATGCTGGCCGGCACCTCGGGCGTCGGCAAAACCGAGACTGCGCTCGCGTTGGCCGAAGCGTTGTATGGCGGTGAGCAGAACCTCATCACCATCAACATGAGCGAGTACCAGGAGGCGCACACGGTCTCTACGCTCAAGGGCGCGCCTCCGGGCTACGTGGGCTACGGCGAAGGCGGCGTGCTGACCGAGGCCGTTCGCCGCAAGCCCTATAGCGTCGTGCTGCTGGACGAGGTGGAAAAGGCCCACCCCGACGTGCACGAGATGTTCTTCCAGGTCTTCGACAAGGGCTACATGGAAGACGGCGAGGGACGCGTGATCGACTTCAAGAACACCCTGATCCTGTTGACCACGAATGCAGGCACGGAGCTGATCGCCGGCTTGTGCAAGGACCCCGAGCTGATGCCCGACCCCGATGGCATGGCCAAGGCCTTGCGGGAGCCGTTGCTGAAGATCTTTCCCCCGGCGCTGCTGGGGCGACTGGTCGCGATTCCGTACTACCCACTCAGTGACGAGATGCTGGGCAAGATCGTCAGGTTGCAGCTCAACCGCATCAAGAAGCGGGTCGAGGCGCGCTACAAGATTCCGTTCGATTACAACGACGATGTGATCAAGCTTGTCGTGTCGCGCTGCACCGAGAGCGAGTCGGGCGGACGCATGATCGACGCGATCCTCACCAATACGATGCTGCCGGACATCAGCAGGGAGTTCCTGACGCGGATGATGGAAGGCAAGGCGATCGAGCGCGTTTCCGTCAAAACACTCGAAGGCGCCTTCGACTACCAGTTCGGCTGAAAATGGCCCGGAGTCACGCGCTCCTCCGCACTCAAGTCATGATCCGTCATGTCTGTGACTGGTGCGGCTGAGGCATGACCTGGGTCTGAGTAAGCGGGCTCAAACCAAAAGCGGAGACCGGGATGAACTGTTACACACAAAATACTTCCTGCTCGAAGGATATGGTCGCGGGCTCAGACGACTGGGGCATGCAGACGACATGCTGTACGAGGCACGGGGACATCCTGAAGAAACTCATAAACGAGAAAGGCGGAATCAGCGACGATTTCCTCGAAGATTACTTGAAGATCTACATCCTGTTCGAAGCGACAAAGAACGAACCGACCTTGACACAGTGCATGACGAAGCTTGCTACGCATCTGACAGTGCCGAAATTTGTCCAAAACACGACAATAAGAAACGATAACTACTCAAAACTTTCAGTGGTGCTGGCTGAGTTTGAGAAGTACTGCTGGTTTCCTCCCAATCACGAAATCTTCATTGGGTTTGTTCCCACCGGAAATTTCCAGGACTACATTGCCAAAGGCTTGATGCCGAAGGACCCTGGCGCTGGCGTATTGCACGGAGACTTCACGCACCGCCTTCAGTGGCATGCAATCTCAAGAATTATCACAAGGGAATTCAGCACCTGTAGGAGAGACGGATGGAAGAAGACCCCGCTGGAGTTGTATACAAGTCTGGGGCGAGCGCCGGCGACAACCAACAATGTCTGGTTCAAGTTGCTTGACGAGCCTAGCCAGTTTTATCGACACCCAGACAATTTCCATAATTTTCTCAAAGACGGCGGCAAGTTCGGCTTGTTGAGCGATTGCCTGAAACGGAGATATGAAAGTCGGCGGGCGGAGTTTGACAAGAACTTTGACCAAGCCAAATTTGCAGAAAAGAAAAAAGACATGACTAGGTACCCGAATCCGACCGCCGAAAAGCCAGACGACACAATCAGCGCGGCAAAGCGGTATTGGGGCAAGGTGCAAGGAAAGGCCAATGAGGCCTATACGAAGGAAAAGACGGATGGTCCTGGTTTCCACCCTGTGGCCGAACTCCCAGTGCTGAAGAAGAGCGGAGTTGAGGAGGACAGCATAGGCATAGAACAGCGAATTCGCGCGAGCAGGATTTGCCTCAACGTGGTGGAGAAGGGGTCTCTGAATCATCGCGCTTACAGTGCGCAGCTTGGTATGGTGACGCGCAAGGGTATTGATAAATCGAGCATGCTGAGGCCCAGGGCGAAATGAGTGCGTGGACCAGGGACTGAACACTGCGCCTGGACATGATTAAGTACCAAAACCAGGGAGCGATACTGAATGTCCAGCAATTTCACCTCCCGCACCGGTCTCCGGCCGTTCGTCCAGCGCCGCGCGGCAGGCGTCGCGAAGACGCGGCCCGTGAACGACGAAGTTCAGGGGGCCTTGCTCCTCATGCAGGAGGCCTACTTCGATCAACTGGGCAAGTTCTACGGAGGTGGCGCGCTGACCTACGACAAGTCCGTCACCCAGAAAGTCCTGGTCGCTGCCGCGCGCAAGGCGGGCGATCAGCTCAGCAAAAGAGCGCCGAGTGCGCCGGGCCCCGGGGCGAACTGGGTACTCGAGCGGGCCAAGGGTCTTGCGCGGTTGGTGATGAAGCACGAATCCGCCTACATCATCGACAACGTCGGCGCGGGCTTGTACGACCGGGCGGCGAGCGAGATCCAGGACCAGCTTCAGGAGGTGGTCCTGAAGGGCGTGCCGGTCGTGGGCCTTCTGAAGACCGGATGGGATGCGCTCGCCAAGAACGGCGATGCACTCGACAAGCTGGTCCGCGTCGGAATCGCGCATCGCCACGGCGTTGAATTGAAGGGCGGCGAGCCGCGGGCCGCGGCCGATGCCGTGCAGAAGCTGCTGGCGCGCAAGGCCGGCATGCTGGCCGTTTCGGGCGCGTCGTCGACCGCGGCATTCGCCGTCGGCGTGGCGGCGGAGGCGGGAAGCCTGGGTGCCGCCGTGGGCACCGCCGAACTGGGTACGGCCGTGATGCAGGCCGTGGTCGACGTGATCCTGATGCTGACCCAGATCATCGTCGACATCATCGATTTCGAACGCGGGAACATGCTTCTCGCCAACCTGCCGGAGATCGTGAACCCGACCCAGGACACGATCGTCAAGATGTTCAAGGGCTGTCCGGTGCTCGGCTGCTACATGCTGGCGACACCCATCTTTCCGACGAGCGCCTTCGTCTGCGTCATGTCGTCCGCGACGGCATTGGCGTCGGTCGACGAGATCGAGCGCGTGGCCATCGGTCACGTGAACCCGCTGCGGCTGGAGGCGTCGTGGCTGATCCGGCAGTCGTCGTTCACGATGAACAATCCGGAGAGCAAGGAAGCCAACGACCAGATTCGCCTGGTCATGGCCGGCAAGACCGAGGAAGAGATACAGGAGGCGCTCGAGTTCCGGAACCTGCATCGCGAAGCCGCGGGCGACGCAACCACGCGCAGCGAGTACCTGGACCGCAGCCTCGTGCAGCAGGCGCTTGACTACACCACGCGTGCGGGCGCCAGCAAGTACGCCAACAGTCCTGCGCACGGTTTTGGCTCCGACGGCAAGACCCACCTGTATAACCGGCACGAAGGCAGGTTACGCGGGCTGTCGGAGAAGATCGTCAAGTTCAAGAAGACGGCGCTCTCGAGCTTCACGACGAACACCCGGCTCGGACGCTTTGCCAATGAGTTCGGCAAGGACGCCGGGATTGTGGGGGAGACCGAGGCCGAGCTCGAGTTGAAGAAGAAGGCCATGAGAGCACCGCCGGTCAGTGCGCCAAAGCCCGTGGGTGCGCCGCAAATGGTCGTCCCGAACAAGCCGTTGCCCACCCCCCCGAGGAAACCCTTGCCGGTGCCGCCGGGACGACCGAAGCCTTAGCGGGGCGTCCGCATGCGACCGACGCCGGGCGGAAATACGATCGACGAAGTCACCGATGGCGTGGCGCAGTCGACGCAATTTAGGCACGTTGACGCCCGCGAAGCCTTGGTTATGGCCGTGCAGTTGCACCAGCAAGGCTACCTGGATGCCGCGCAGGAGTTGTACAGACGACTGCTCGAACTCGACTCCCGCAATGCCAACGCGCTGCACTACCTGGGCGTCCTGCTGCACGCGCGCGGACAGAGCGATGAGGCGATCGACTGCATGCGGCAGTCGATTGTGCTCGATCCCGAGGTGCCCGACTGGCACGCCAATCTGGGCAACGTGATGCTGAACCTGCGGCGGCTCGAAGACGCCGCCGACGCGTATGCCGTAGCGGTCGGCCTGGCGCCGGACAACGCCGCGATACTCAACAACCTCGGCGCATTGCGCCGCGTGCAGCAGCGCTTCCCGGAGGCCGAGGCGGCCTTTCTCAAGGGACTGCAGCTGGATCCGGCGCGCGCCGATGTCCACGCCAACCTGGGCAACCTTTACGGGGACATGGGTCTCTTCAAGCAGGCGTTCAAGCACTATTGCGAGGCCGTCATCCTCGATCCGAAGCTCTACCCGGCCCGTACGATGCTTGGCATTGCGTACTACTCGCTGGGCCGCTTCGACGAGGCGGCGAAGGTCTACCGCGACTGGACGGTCGAAGAGCCCGACAACCCGCTGCCGCGCCATTACCTGGCCGCTTGCACGGGCGAGGCCGTACCGGACCGCGCGGAAGACGATTATGTCGAAGCGACGTTTGATGCCTTCGCCGAGAGCTTCGACGGCAAGCTGGAACAGCTTTCCTACCGGGCCCCACAACTCGTGGCCGATGCCGTCGCGCGCATTCATGGCAAACCCGGCAAGCGGATCGACATCCTCGACGCCGGCTGCGGTACCGGTCTTTGCGGTCCGCTCGTGGCTCCCTATGCACGGCGATTTGTGGGCGTGGACCTCTCATCCCGCATGCTCGACAAGGCCGGGCTCCGCGGCGTGTATGACGAGTTGCAGAAGGCGGAGCTGACCGCGTACCTGGAGGACGTGACTGGGGACTACGACCTGGTGATATCCGCCGATACGTTGTGCTACTTCGGAAAGCTGGAGGCGGTGTCAAAGGCGGCGCACAACGCATTGCGCGCGCAAGGCTGGCTCGTGTTTACCCTGGAGTCCATCGTCGACGGAGAGTCGGCAGAGGACTTCCGACTCAACCCGCATGGCCGCTACAGCCACAACCGCGACTACGTCGAAGCCGTGCTGCGCGCCGCTGGCTTTGCCCGCGTCGAGGCCGACTACCTGGAGCTGCGCACCGAAGTCGGTTTGCCCGTGCAGGGTTGGTTGTTCAGTGCACAACGGCTCCAGTCTGGATCCGTGCTCGTGGATGCCTGATCACCTCGCAACGGGAGGTCCCGCTCGACACCCATTGAGCGTGGCCGATACTTTCGATCGAGAATGCCAGCATGCCGTCGCTGCTCAACTGTGCCCGCATCGCCGAGGACGTCTACCACGACCGTCCGACCACAATTGATTGGCATGAACCGGTTCGGGTGCCCGACCATGATGTCTACTGCGCGGGTGACGAATTCGCAGGCCGTGCGTACGCCGGCAACGACGGCGTCGGCGTCATCGCCTTCCGCGGCTCGCGCGAGATGGAGGACTGGAAGGGCGCTAACCTCGAGATCATTCGCCGCCAGATTCCGGAGCGGCAACTCGGCAATGCCCTGGCCTTCTTTGCTTCTGCCCACCGTGCGCTCGAGCGGGCCGGCTGCAATCGCTACCTCGTGATCGGGCACTCGCTCGGCGGCGGACTGGCGGCCATCGTGTCCGCGACCGTGACCTGGGTGCCGGTCCGGGGGGTGACCTTCAACGCCCCGGGGCTCGCGCAGTTCGTGGGATCCTCGACGGAGAGCAGCTTCGAACTGCACCATCCGAACGCCGAGAACGTGTACAACTTCCGTTCGGCGGGCGACGTCGTCAGTCGCTGGGGTTGCCACATCGGCAAGGTCTATGACGTGCCGGGTGCGGGGCGCCACGGGATCGATGCGTTCATCAGCTGCTTGAATGCCAGCCGCATGGGTGGGTGGAAACTGTGATCGACGCGCGTGTCCGGACAAAGCGTTTGACAGGCCGGGCGATCGCCGCGCTCGGTACGCTGCTCGCCGCCAGCGCGGCGTCCGTCGCCGCCGGAGAGCCTTTCAGCTTCTCGAAAGACGCGGAGCGTGAGCGCGCCGAGGCCGAAGCGCGGGCCAGCGAGATCGCTGAACTCGTCTCGGTTCCGTGTCAGCAGCGACTGAAGGACAGGAAGATCATGCTGCTGATCGCAGAGCGCACCGAGACCGATCTCTACGCAAGCCAGGAGCGCTACGGTGCACACATCCGCGTGATCGAGTCGCGGCTGCGCGCGCTGGGGCTCCGTCCCTATACACAGGAGCAGATCCGCGCCCAGATCGCCCAGGCCGAGATCGATGCGTACTTCCGAAACGATCCCGACGCGGCGATCGCGGCCTCGCGGCGGCTGGCGGCCGACTTCGTGCTGCGCGGCGACATCCTCACGCTGGCGTCGATCAATCCGGTGCTGGGCATCAACGAGGTTGCCGTCAGTTTCGGCCTGACGCTGTCGGACGCCCGGACGGGCCGGTTGCTGTCCGAAGTCGGCGCGAAGTCCGATGCCTTCTCCGGTACGGACACCCTGGGCACGGCCCTGGAGCTGGTCCGACAGCAGGCCGACCCCCTGGTCGCCCGGATCTACAACGATTTCTGCCAGAATGCGGGAGTAGGCCGGAAATAGCCCGAGGCGCAGGATTGCGCGGATCACACGGAGAGGTCACATGAAGCCATCACTCGAAAGACTGGCGTTCACGATCCTTGTAGTGCCTGTGGCGATGGCTCTGCTTCTGAATCCTGTGGTGGCGTTCGCCCAGAGCGGCCAGCCGCCCACCTGGGGCGCCGAGTCGAGTCCGTCCCCGACGGCCGACAAGGACGTCTCGAAGAAGGCGAACGCGTCGGCCGACCGCGGCATGTACTCCGAAGTCGAGTACGCCAATGCCGGCAAGGCGGGGCCAGCGCTCGTCGTGATCCCCGGCGAGATCAAGAGCAACAATGCCAATTTCGTCGAGCGATTCCTGCCGAACAATATCGCGGATTTCGTGGAGCTCGAACTCACCCGGGCCAATTTCCAGGTGCTCGAGCGGACGGCCCTCGGGCCGGTACTCGACGAGTTCGTGCTCGCCTACAACCTCGGTGACCCGGAATCCGCCGCGCAGCTTAAGAAAGGCAAGCTCAAGACGACCAAGTGGGTCGTGAAGTTCGACATCCTCAAGGCGGAACCTGTCGCCTCGCAGAAGAAAGGTTTCAAGGGCGATACCGCGAGCTCGCTGATCGGGCTCCTGGGCGGCAGCAGTCGCACAACCGCCGCCGCGAGCACGGTCGCGGGCTCGATCGACACACGCTCGACGGCCGGCGTCTGGGTCATCGGCATGCGCTACCGGATCATCGACGCTAACACGACCGAGCAGGTCGCACAGGGCTACACCGAGGAGAAAATGGAGGTCGGCACACAGGAGAGCAGCGTGGCCGGCGTCGAGTCCGGTGCGGCCGGCGGAGTGTCGCTCGACACGATGGTGCAGCGCCTCGTGCAGAAGTCAGTCTGGGACATCGACCAGAAGTACAAGTGAGCGGCGCGCGGCGGCTGGCCGTAGCTG
>Ga0209254_10000394_pt1 | contig 34796 bp, 32 predicted proteins | sample FrelakmetDIP11DI_FD_187148 | JGI IMG/M metagenome (GOLD analysis project Ga0209254, IMG submission 187148) | Freshwater lake sediment microbial communities from the University of Notre Dame, USA, for methane emissions studies - DIP11 DI (SPAdes)... | ecosystem: Environmental > Aquatic >... | reverse complement strand
TATTCGCCGCTCCAGGTTTTTGCCGCGGCTTCGAGATGTTTGCCTTCGGCCGGCTTCGACGGATCGCCAGGCACCGTGTAGAAGCGCCAGGCCTCTTTGCCGGTTTCCGCATCGAAAGCGGCAATATAGCCGCGGGTGAGGTATTCGGAACCCGCCGCGCCGATCACTACCTTGCCTTTGACGATTCGCGGCGCGCCGGTGATCGCCATGTGCGAGCCCTTGGGAATGCTCGGCGTATCCCACACCACCTTACCGGTGGCTGCATCGAGCGCGATGACGTGGCCGGCGAGCGTGCCGACGAAGACCTTACCTTTGTAGACCGCGACGCCGCGATTCACCGCGTCGCAGCAGACATCAACGAGCTTTTCGCGCGGCACCTGCGGGTCGTAGGACCAGAGCAGTTCGCCCGTCGAGGCGTTGAAGGCCTTGACCATCGACCACGCGGTGGACACGTACAGCACACCATCGACGACGATCGGCGTCGCCTCCTGGCCGCGCGCGGTCTCGAGGTCGGAACTCCAATGCAGCCCCAGTTTGCCGACATTCCCATCGTTGATCGCCGTCAGCGGCGAGAAGCGTTGCTCGTCGTAGGTGCGGCCGTACGACAGCCAGTTGGCGCCATCGTCGGCCGCCGCGAGCAAGCGCTTATCGTCGACATTGGCGGCCTTCCCGGCGCGGGTCGCGCCACCTGATTCGGCGTGTGCGGCGAGCGCGGTCAGACATGACAAAAGCAACAGACGGGTAGTCAGCTTCGACAGATTCACGGTTTTCCCCCTGGCGGCAATGCCGACTGGTTGATCAGTCGGTGTGCGGATGCTGCCGGTAAAGCGCTGCCTTGTCGATGCTCAGTCTGCCGCGCCCTATCGTTTAACGAATCCGTTGTTACGGCGGGCGAGCCCGGAGCGGGATCAGAGGCGACTCGGCATAGCGCACAACGTGTCTACGCCGAACCCGCGGCACCCGAAGTACGCTTGACGCTTGTGCAGATCATCCTTAACTTAACGCTACTTATGTTAATCATCGTTTAGGTCTTCTATGGCCGAGTCTCTCGATCGCGATCCCCTGATACTGCTCCATGACGTTGCGCGAACGCTGCGCACGCGCATCGATCAGCGGGCCCGCACCCGCGGCATGAGCCGCGCGCAGTGGATCATCCTTGCCCGGCTCGAACGCCAGCCCGGGCTCTCGCAGAACGAACTCGCCGCCATCTGCGAGGTGGAGCCCATCACCATCGCTCGCCTGGTCGACCGGCTCGAGAAAAGCGGCTTCGTCGAGCGGCGCCCCGACCCGAACGACCGCCGCATATGGCGATTGCACAATCTGCCGGGCGCACAGCCGATCGTCGAAGAGATCTCCGGTTACCGCGAGAACCTCGTCCGTGAAATCGACCAGCAGATCGGGCGCACCTCACGGGAAGCGTTGGTCGAAGCTTTGCTGGGAATAAAGGAACTCTTGAACCACGCCGGCGCTACGCAGCTCGCCGTCAGGGACTAAAAAAATGTCCGCCGTCCAAGCCAAACCCGCGATGCGACACGCAGTAGCGGAGCCGCGCGTCGACACACCCATCTCCCCCACGGTCGTCCAGCAAGCCAGGACGAACGTGCTTCGCCGCGTATTGATGCTCGGCGGAGTTGTCGTCGTACTCGGCGTCTCCTCTGCGTTGTATCTCACCGGCGGTCGCCACGTCGGTACCGAGGATGCCTACGTGAAGGCCGCACAACTCAGCGTCACCAGTGACGTCTCAGGCATCGTCGCCTCAGTGAACGTGCACGAAGGTCAGCGTGTGAGCGCTGGCGATGTGCTCTTCACCATCGACGCGGAGCCGCTTCAAATCGCGCTGGCCAATGCAGAAGCGGCCGCGTTGCAGGCGCGCATCACCGTGAGCACGCTGAAAGCCGACTATCAGCAATCGCTGCAGCAGGTTCGCGCTCAGCAGGCGCAGGTCGACCTCGCCAACACGACGCTCGACCGCTACGAGGCGCTGGTCGATCGCGGCGCGATTGCACGCACGCTCATCGATCAGCAGCGCGCGACCTATCTCTCGGCTGTCGCGACGCTCGACTCGTTGCGGCAATCCGCAGCAGCTGATCTCGCGCGCCTCAGCGGCAACCCCAACTTGCCAATCGAGCAGTTTCCGGACGAGATGAAGGCGCGCGCCGCGGTACACGAGGCGCAGCGCCAGATCAAACACACTGTCGTGCGTGCACCTTTCGACGGCATCGTCACTGCCGTGGGATCGCTGCAGCCGGGTGCCTTGATCATCTCCGCGATGTCCGGGTTCTCAACCACCAGCGCGGTTGGCCTCGTGTCCGACACAAATATCTGGATCGAAGCGAACATGAAGGAGACGGACCTCACGCGCATGCATCCAGGCCAGACCGTGGATATCCGTATCGACAGCTATCCGGATTGTCGTTGGACGGGATCGGTCGATGCGATCGCCGCCGCGAGCGGCTCGGCGTTCTCGCCGCTGCCCCCACAGAACACCTCCGGTAACTGGGTGAAGGTCGTGCAGCGAATCCCGGTGCGCGTGAAGCTCGATAAGAGCACCTGCGACGCGCGCCTCAGCGCCGGCATGAGTGCCGTGGTCAGCGTCGATACGGGTCGCGCGCGCTGGCAGCGAATGAACGGCTAGCGCGATGTCCAGCATTGCCGGCGACGCGCCGCCGCCAGCCGCGGTCACATCCGACGCGTTCAAGCGCAACATCGTCGTTGCCTGCGCGATGGCGGCCATGTTCATGCAGACGCTCGATCAGACGATCGCCAACGTCGCGCTGCCGAACATGCAGGGCAGTCTTGGCGCGTCGCGCGATCAGATCACCTGGGTGCTGACGTCGTACATTATGGCGTCGGCGATCATGACGGCGCCGATTGGCTGGCTGGCCTCACGTTTCGGCAAGCGACGCCTCATCCTGATTTCGGTCACCGGCTTCACGGTGTCGTCAGCGTTGTGCGGCGCCGCGCAGACCCTCGAACAGATCATTCTCTTTCGTTTGCTCCAGGGCGCTTTCGGCGCCGCGCTGGGCCCATTGTCGCAGACGATCATGATCGACCTGTTTCCACCCGAGCGGCGTGGCTCGGTGATGGGCATATGGGGCATGGGCGTCATGCTCGGGCCGATCCTCGGGCCAACGCTTGGCGGCGTGCTGACCGATACGTTCAATTGGCGCTGGGTGTTCTATATCAATGTGCCGGTCGGTATCGCGGCGGTGATCGGGCTGCTCACGTTCTACGACGACGCATCGAGCAATCGCGCGATGCGCTTCGACTGGTTCGGCTTCGCATTACTCGCGATCGGACTTGGCTCACTGCAGCTGATGCTCGATCGCGGCACCCAACAGGGCTGGTTCAATTCGACGGAAATCGTGATCGAGTCGATCCTCGCGCTGCTCGGTCTCTACTTGTTCGTTGTGCATATGGTCACGGCGCGGAATCCCTTCATCCGCAAGGACATCTTCAAGGATCGTAACTTTGTCTCGGCACTGTTCCTGATGTTCGTGACCGGCGGCCTGCTGGTAGCGAGCTCCGCGCTGCTCGCGCCTTTCCTGCAGACGCTTGGCGGCTATTCGGTGACCGATGCAGGCCTGCTCATGGTGCCGCGCGGCGTGGGAACGATGTTGGCGATGGCCATGGTCGGCAACCTCGCGATGCGCTTCGATGCCCGCATGGTCATCACGTTCGGTGCCGTCACACTGCTGTGGACCTGCTGGACGATGTCGCAGTGGACGCCCGCGGTGTCCGAATGGACGATCAGCTGGACCGGCTTCGTGCAGGGGTTCGGCACCGGCTTCATATTCGTGCCTATGAACCTGGTCGCGTTCGCAACGATCTCGCCGGAACTGCGTACGGACGCATCCGCCATCATGAATCTGATGCGTAACATCGGTGCGGCAATCTTTGTGTCGGTGACTACCACGCTGCTCGGTGCGAGCGTACAGATCGTGCATGCAGAGATGGCGGCCAACATCACGCCGTTCAATCGTGCACTCCAGGTGAATGCGCCGAGCATGATGTGGAACCCCCACATGCCTTTCGGATTGCAGCAGCTCGATGCAGTGATCAACCGCGATGCATTGCAGATCGCCTACGCGAACGACTTCCTATTCATGTTTTACGCCTCGGTGCCGGTGTTGTTGTTCACCTGGCTGATCCGCAAACCGCAATTGCGGGCGCCGCCGAAGCCCGAAGATCTGCAGACATCGGAGTGAGCGTGGCAGTGTTGTCGGGTGGCAGGCGGTGATGGCAGTCTCTACACGTGCCAATGGAATCACGTGACTCAACAACGTCAGGAGGCTCGATGACAAAGTATTCCGCGCGGCAGTTGAAGGATGGGGCTGTCAGTTTTTTCGGCGCCTTCGACTTCGACGAACGCCGCGAGGGCATCAGCCCGCGACGTTTACCGGCCTGGACGCGGCCACAAATTCCGCAAGCGCTCGATGCCATGCTGCGGATGCCGTCCGGGGTTCGTATGGCGTTCGCGACGGACTCATCGGAAATTCGCCTCTCCGTACAGACCACCAAGCTTGTGACGCCGCCGCAGCCGGCGAGGCCGGTGGTGTTCGATCTCGTCACTGACGACACCACACAGGTGCGTTCGAGCGCGTCTGATCGCGGCAACACGATTTTGATGAACCGCAACGATCCGACACAGTTCGAACTCGTGCGCGGCGACGCCTACGAAGTCGTCTTCGACAATCTTGGCGCCGGCCAGAAGCGCTGCGAGCTGTGGCTGCCGCACAACGCCTATGTCGAAATCCGCGCGCTCGACATCGACGCGGGCGCGTCGTTGACGGCATTGCCGATTCCGCACAACAACCGCTGGATTCACCACGGCAGTTCGATCAGTCATTGTATGGAGGCCGCCCAACCCACCGGCACCTGGCCCGCCGTGGCGGCGCGCCTCGCGGGAATGCATCTGTCGAGTCTCGGGTTCGGCGGGCAGTGCCACCTCGATCAGTTCGTGGCGCGCACGATTCGTGATGCCGACGCGGACGTCATATCTATCAAAGCCGGCATCAACGTGATCAACATGGATTCAATGCGCGAACGTGTGTTCACGCCGGCTTTGCATGGGTTTTTGGATACGATTCGCGAAGGCAAACCCCACACGCCCATCGTGGTGGTCTCGCCAATCTACTGTCCCAGCGCCGAGCACCATCCCGGCCCGACTGTACCCAATGCGGCCGGCAAGTTTGTAACGCTGCCCGGGCACGAGGCAATTCAAAGCGGGTGTCTGACGCTGACGCGGGTACGCGAGATCATTAGCGAGGTGGTCGATGGGCGCCAACGAGCAGGCGATGCACATTTGCACTATCTCAATGGTCTGGAGTTATTCGGGGCGGCCGATGCAGGCGATCTTCCCGACGACCTGCATCCGAACCCCGCGGGCTACGCACGTATGGGACAACGGTTCTCCCAACAAGTATTTTCGGGTGCGGGATTGAATTTGAAGACACCCTTTTCGCACTGATGACACGTCTGCTGGCGCATTCGTGACGATGCGTATACGTGTTCGGCGACAACATCCACCCACGCGCTGCTACCGCTGGTGCACCAGAGGCATCCCGGGAATCGGGCTGCGCACGTGCACCACGTAGTCGGTGGTGATACTGCCGATGTAGAGATCGCGCAGATCCGCACCGCCCCAGCTGACGTTCGTCGGGGTGCGCATGATGCGGCCTTCCGGATCCGATAGAACCGTGACGACGTCGCCGCCCGGGGTGATCGCGACGACCTTGTTCGCCATCGGCAGCGTCACCCATAGGTTGCCGTCCTGATCAAAACCGCAGCCGTCCGTCGCGCCCAACTGGCCTCGTTGGGCGGGGCTCAAAGGGCGCAGGTGCTGAACCTCCGCTGTTGACAGTCCCAGTTTCGGCCCATACCGCGTAGGCGCACCGAGCGTGCCGTCGGAATCGACCGGATATCGAAGCACATCGCACCCGGTCGTCTCACACACGTACAGATTGTCTTCGTCGTAGTCGAGGGCAAGACCGTTAGCGAACGCAATTCCTTCCGCGAGCACCGTCGCCGAACCATCGGGATCGACGCGATAGACGAGTCCATCGTTCTGACCGTCGAATGCGCGATCCGTCGGCCCCCACGTCGAATGCGAACACCAGATGCGGCCGCGCGAGTCGACCAGCGGATAGTTGGACGCAAACAGCGTGCGGCCGCCGATCTCGCTGCAGACGACTTCGATCTCACCGGTTGCCGGATCGAGCCGTTGCAGCGGCCCGAACCCGCCGTCTATGCCGCCGACATTCGCGATGACGATACGTCCGTCGCGGTCCATGTTGATTCCGTTCGGCGCACCGCCCGCGGCGCCGACACGATGCAGACTGCCGTCTGCGCCGACGCTCGCGCACGCGCTGAGCTGATCGGACATCCAGACCGTTCCGTCGCGGGCAACGACGACGTCTTCCGGGCGCTTGACGCCCAAGCCCACTTTTCGGCACTGCGCCAGATCAATCGTTGCGGGGTTCATGCGGATGCTCCTCGATGTGTCGAGGGCACAGTCTGCAGCATCTATCAGCATCGTCCAGACGGCTTTCTGATCGTGCTCAAGAAACCGTTGGGCGGTGTGGTCCGGGCAAGCTTGCGAACTTCATTATCTTCGGTGACAACCCGATCACGTGCGATCCGATGACGCTCGAGGACATCGCAGTGTGGGGAACCGTGCAATTGCTCGCCCACAGTTACGAGTGGTTTATGCTGCTTATCCGATGCAGCCGATGTGGGGATTCCATTGCCAAAGCCAAATGCGGCAAAACGCAGCGCGGCCTTCATGGTGGTGCTTGCGCTAGTCACCCTGATCGCCGCCTGCGGTGGCTCAGATACCCCGCAATTGCCGCCGGAGGTCGCGGCAAACATGGCTACCCTCACGCATGCGCAACAGCTGCAGAAAGGCACAATGGACTCGGATCTGGTTGGCACGTGGGCCGCTGAAGATTCGCGCTTCACGGCCACCGGCTACGTCAAAGGGCAAGTGGTGATGCAGGTGTGGCCCGAGGGTCAATATGTTTCGATCTTCAAGGGCGACGGTGGCTTCACACTCGAACCGGGCTGGCTGGCCGCGAACGATGGCGCCTGGAAAACGCGACCCATTGTCGGCGGCGAGAACATTGCGAGCTATACATTGAATGGCGGCACGCTGACCGTGAGTACGCCTAATACGAGTCCAGTCACGTGGCATCGGACAAAGCGAGATGCACGTCTGGAGCGCGCGGAGGCCATGCTGAAAACGCCGCCGACACCGACCGCAAGCGACTGGGCGCTGCGCGGGCTCCAGTGGGCGCGGATGTGGGAACCGGATGCCGAACTATTCGCGGTCAGTGTCCGGGACCCGACGCCAGACGGTTACGTGGGCCACGAATCTCAGCTCTTTCTCGACTATCACTCCGCCTCTACGCATACGCGCTTGAGCGTCAGTCCGGGTCCGGTGGGCACCGTCATCACCGGCGTTTTCCCCGGCGACAAAGGGCTTGGTGGTGCGATGGATCCGGTGCCTGTGCCGATACTGGACTTGGTCGATATCGTCAAGGCAGCACGGATCGCCAAGGAAAAATCTCACTACGGCAACGCGATGCTGTCGGTCGAGCGCACAGTCGCGGGCAATCGTCTTGTATGGTCGATGACGCCGTTGGACCCTCGCCTGGGGGAGCACGTGTGCTTCGACGTTCCGAAGTCGCAATTTTTCGATTGCCGCACCATCTACGGCGATCAAGCGGCGGACTATGAACGCCTGGCCGCCAGAGCGGCGGCGGCGCTGCAGAGTCTGCTGCAGCGAGGATCTGCTGCGTCGGGTGAGGGCTCGGCGCCCACGGGATCGCTGTCCGGCGGAAGCGTTGATACCACGCCGGGCGCTCCGGCCTGGGACGGCGGCGCGGCGTATCGGCAGTCGTCAGCGGAGTCGGCCGCGTATTGGAGCGGCGACCCGGATGCCTACAATCGTGTGCAGAATCACGAATGTAATTCCTCGGATTCCTCGCGGTTCGGGTGTTGAGCGTGGCTCACCGGGGAGACGCGTCGCGAAGGCGTTCGCGTGATTCCACGTCGCGGGCAAACTCGACCCGCCCTGCAGATTGACCGTGTTTGCGCCCGTAGAGCAGAATCCGGACCATGACGGAGCTTCCTGACGATCCACGCCGCTTCGCTGCAAAGCGCGTCGCCAAGCTCTATCACAAAGGTGTTACCGGCACCGTCACCGGGTTCGCCGACGTCTTGCTGCGGAAACTGCCGTGGCGATGGCTGGTGCTGGTGGTGGTCGCGGGCGGCGCATCCTTTCTGAAATTCGTCGGCGTTCCGTATCTGACGTCGCTCGCAGTGACCGATTGGTCCGAACGGCACGGTCTGCAGATCGAGGTTGGCGAATGGCAGGCGGATCTTTGGGATCTGCGCGTCAAAGCCGCGAACCTCGAGCTCAAGGGCGCAGACAGGTTTTCGCGCAACAACCTGCTCGAGGCGAATGCCGTCGAGCTCGACTTCGGCACGCGTTATCACCTCACGCAGTTCCTCTGGGGTAAGCCGCTATGGGACCTGCTGCGCCTGGATCTCTCCGCCTATGGTTTGAACAAAGTCATTCTGGATCACGCGGTTGTGCACATCGAACGGCGCATGTCGGGCCACGGAAATTGGGACACTACACTCGCGCGTCTGGACCTGGGGCTCGACGAGCCGGTGGCCGGCGCCACGCCGCTGACCAACGTTCGTTCGGTCGCGCTGACCGAGGAAACTTTGGTGTCCACGACCGAACCGTCAACCTGGCCGAGCTTCAAGCCGCGGAATGTCGAAATCCGCGGACTCAAGATCGAGTGGATCGAGAATCTGCCCGGCGGCTCGGGCGACGGTTTGATCCGCAACGTTCAGGAGACCCTGTATGTCGACGACGTCGACGTGGTAGCGCACAGCAACTACACGAGCGACACCGGCGAGTTGCAACAGCTGGATTTCAACCTCGAGGGGCGCACCGCCGACGGCCGACTATCGATCACCGGTGCCTGGACGCCGGCGAGCGAGACCGCACTGGCGTTCCGGACCGTGCTCGAAAATGTGGGCGCGCACGCGTTCGCCCGCATGGTGCCGGACCCGGCACTGGTGCCCGTCTCAGGCTCGATGAACGGCAACATCGAGCTGTCACTCGTGAACGCGCAATGGCTTTGTCAGGGCGACCTGACGCTGCAAAACGTCGCGTACCAAGCGGTCTTCGACTCCTACGTTGCGCGCAAAAACTCCGATGCACTGCAAAACGGCTTGCGCGGCTTCCGCGCCAATCGCCGCGTTGCGCTCGACTGCAATGGCCTCGGGAATGAGCCGGGGTTTGGGCTCGTCCCGTATCTGCAGACCGCGATGACCGCCGAGGCGGTGCAGGACGCGCCGAAGGTGGTGCAAGCCGTCGCCAAGGTGGAAGTCGCGCGCACCGGCGCCGGGGTGGCCGGCGAAGACGACGTGAAGACGTACATTCAGAGAGTCGTCACGGAGAAGATCGGCGACCAGGCACTCGCCAACGCGCTCGTGGAAACCACGCTGAACGAGGTGGTCGCCGGACTGCCGGTGGACGCACAGGGCGTCGCGGGTCTGGTGCTTTCCGGCCAGGCAAACGGGGCACCCACCGGGCAACCGACGCCAGCGCAGCCGCCCGCGCGCGGCATCAAAGGGTTCGCGCAGAAGATCAAGGGCTTCTTCACGCGCTGAGACCGATCCACGAAACGGTGGCCAATGATTCCTATCCTCCCAGCTGTCTCGAATGGCATTCGCCTCGTCTGCAGCATCGCGATGGCGGCCCAACTCGCGGCATGCGGCGGCGGAAGCGGAGGCGGAAGCGGAGCGTCAATCGCCCCCACTCCACCGCCTCCGGTTACGCGATTCTTTGCAACGGCAAGTATGAGCACGGCGCGCGCATACCACACCGCGACGCTGCTTCAGAACGGGACGGTCCTGGTAACCGGAGGAACGGATGCCAACGGCAAACCGCTGGCATCTGCAGAGATCTTCGACCCGTTCAACGACCGGTTCACACCAACCGGCGATATGGTCTCGGCCCGTACTTATCACACTGCGACGCGCCTCCAGGATGGCAGGGTGTTCGTCGATGGGGGAGACGAGACCGGTACCAAGGAGCTGTTCGATCCATCGAGCAGCACGTTCTCGGCTATCGGAACCGCGACCGGAAAGACTGCGGGACTCAATGCCGCGTTGCTGAATAACGGGGTGGTCGTGGTGAGGGGACCGGCCATCACCGTTTGTCAGCCTTCGACGGGTTGTGCCACCGGCGGCGCTGCCATTGTGCTATTTGATCCATTGGTTGGGAGTTTTACGTCCCCTGTTGGATCACCCGGTCACGCATTCCTGGATCAGACGATGACGCTTCTCGAAGACGATCGGCTGCTGGTCACCGGCGGAAGGATCGGTACTCGAGTCAGCTATACAAATGGCAGCTCCGAGGTGCGCGACCTCAGCGTCAACACAGCGGAACTGATCGACCCGCAAACCGGAACTGCGCGGCCAACCGCGAGTATCTCGGCGCGCCACGCGCATGCGGCCGCCCTGCTCGACGACGGCCGCGTGCTCATAGCGGGCGGCATGCACAGTTACCAAGCGGGCAACGCGCCGGTTCAATCGGTCACGCTTGCCGATACCGAGCTTTTCGACCCCATCGGCGAAACGGTCAAAGCAACGGGTCGAATGCAGACGGCGCGCCAGGAACATGCCATGACGCGCCTCACCAGCGGTGCCGTCCTGGTCACCGCCGGAACGGACGCGTCCGGTCAGCGGTTTGGCACGGCCGAGTTGTTTGACCCGACGACCGGCAGTTTTGAATCCGTGGGGTCCATGGTCTCTGTGCGCTCGGGGAACCGATACAGCGGATTCGCCGGCAACCCGTCTACCGGTTACAGCGCAACGGCGCTCAACGACGGCAGAGCGCTCATTATCGGTGGCATCGCAAACGGAGCGCCGGTGGCCACCGCCGAGCTGTTTCAATAAAACCTCGACGAAGGACCCGTATGGAGGATCGGTGATCTGCGAACGTGCGGCGATCGGGGTGGCGTTCTACCCGGTGAACAAATGCACTGTGAGCAGTCTGCAGTCATCGATCGAAAGCTGGAGGGAGGGTTACCAGATTCCATCGGAAAGCGAGCCTCGAAGTACAATGAGGCCGCATGCACCATTTGCCGGGAGCCGCATGATGCCGCTGGACTACCAACACGTTCTCGCCGTTGTCACCCGCCTGGTGAACGGTGGGCCGCTCGAGGCTTTGCCGAAGAAACGCAGTGACCAGACGGTGCTGCTCGCGCTCGCGAGCGCGGGTTTTGCATCCGCGCGCTTCTATCGTGAGGACGACGTGAACGATCGGCTGCGCACGTGGCTTGCGTCGTTCGCGTCGCCGCAGGGCTTGGATCACGTAACGTTCCGGCGACAGTTGGTCGACGAACGATTCCTGCTGCGCGATGCGGCGGGCACTGCGTATCGGATCAACTTCGTAAAACTGGAGCGGGAGATTGCGGAGTCGGCGCGCGCGATCGATCCCGGTGCCGTGCTCGTGGCGGTTCGAACCCGGCGTGACGAACGTAAACGGGCGCGTGCAGTCTGACGCGACCGCAGCTGAACTGCGGGAGACGTGACAAGTGACTGATCCGACGCCCGCACGCTTCGAGGGCTTGCCTTGCCGTACGAGCGAAGCCTACGACGCCTTCATCCGACAGCCGTTCGATGCGCGCGCGATGGAACTCATGCAAATGCCGGTGCGCCCGAGCGATGTCGTTATCGCTACTTGATGCGGCCTGGCAGCACTACATCACGCCGGTACTGGATTTCGAAAACTACGCAGTGCTGATCAAAAGCGTGCGATAACCACCGGGGTTTTGCGCCCCATCCTCAGACACAGGAGACTCTCGATGTCCGCTCGCGCAACTCGCCGTCATATCTCTGGGGCGTTGGCTGTTGCGCTCGTGCTCAATATCGGCGCTGCCGCTGCCTCACCGGACGCGAGGCTGTTGGCCGCGGCCAACACCGCACAACCCGGGGTGATCGACACGCTGAAGGAACTGGTGCTGATCGAGACCGGCAGTGCAGACGTTGCGGGGTTGGCAAAAATGGCCGAACTGCTCGAAGCGCGGCTGAAGGCGTTGGGCTTCAAGACCGAACGGCGCAAGTCGACCGCCGGTGCCGGCGCCGACATCGTGATCGGAACGATCAACGGTACCGGCACTCAGCGCATCATGCTTCAGGCCCACATGGACACCGTCTATGAGGCCGGCATCCTGCAGACGCAGCCCTATAAACAGGACGGCAACAAGCTCTACGGCCCGGGCATCGCCGATGACAAGGGCGGTATCGCCGTAATCCTGCACGCGCTGAAAATACTTGCCGATGCCCATTGGAAGGACTACGCCACGCTCACCGTGCTGTTCAATGCCGACGAGGAGGTCGGCTCGCGCGGGTCCGGCGAGCTCATCGCGGCGCTTGCCGACGAACACGATGTGGTGCTGTCTTTCGAGCCGACTACCGCCAAGGCAATCGCCAACACCGAATCGCTGGTGCTCGGCGCCGCGGGCATCGCATCGGTGACGATGGAGGTTAAGGGTCGCGCATCGCATGCGGGTGTGGCGCCCGAGCAGGGCCGCAATGCGATCCTGGAAATCTCGCACCAGATGATCCAGACCCGCGACCTCGCCAAGGACATTCCGGGCGTCACGCTGAACTGGACCAACGTGATCTCGAACAAGGCCGCCAACCAGATCCCGGAGCTTGCGGTTGCCCGCGCGGATGTTCGCATCACCGTGCCCGGTGCAGAGGAGAAACTCGACGCGGCGCTGCAGGCGACGGTCGCGAGCAGCAAACTGATCCCCGACACGCAGACCAGCGTCAAACTGGTGGTTGGCCGACCGTCGTTCGTGGCCGGTGCGCCGGGTGAGGCTTTGGCAACGCGCGCGCAAGCGATCTACCACGAAATCGATCGCGATCTCACGCTCGTACCGATGATCGGTGGCGGCACCGATGCGGCGTTCGCACGGCGTTCGGGCAAGGCAGTGGTGGTCGAAAGCTTCGGCCTCGCCGGCTGGGGCTTCCATGCGCGCGATGAGTACATCGAGATCGATTCGATCGTGCCGCGGCTGTATCTGTTGACGCGTTTGCTGATCGAAGTCGGCAAGCAGTAGCAGCGGGGAGATCGGGCCGTGCCGATCGATGTGGCACCGCTGTGGGATTTCAATCATCCCGAGGTGAGCGAGCAGCGGTTTCGCTCGGCGCTGCACGGCGCAGCCGGCGACGACGTGCTGATTCTGCAGACGCAGATCGCCCGGACGTTCGGACTTCGCAAGGAGTTCGCCGCGGCCAGAGGCGTGCTGAAAAGTATCGAGCCGGGCGTCGCCGGCGCCGGAGCGGAAGCGCGGGCCAGGTTCGAGCTGGAACTGGGGCGCAGTTACGCGTCCGCGATGCATCCGCCGGATTCGTTGACACGGGAATCCAAGGAACAGGCTCGTGCGGCTTACAACGCTGCGCTCGAAATTGCGCGGACAGCGCATCTCGATGGGCTCGCGATCGATGCCATCCACATGCTGGCGTTCGTGGATACGTCGCCGGCGGATCAGCTCGAGTGGGGACAGCAGGCGCTCGCGGTCGTCGAAGCATCCACACAACCGGCGGCGAAGGCGTGGGAGGGATCGGTTCGCAACAATGTCGGCTACGCGCTGTATCAGCTCGGCCGCTACGAAGAGGCGCTCCAACAATTCAACGAGGCGGTGACCGTCAGAGAGCGGAACACCGATGCGCAGGCGACACGCATTGCATACTGGATGGTGGCCTGGACCCTTCGCGCACTGAAGCGTGCCGATGACGCGCTGCGGATCCAGCTGCGTCTGGAGCGCGAGAATGAGGCCGCCGGTCAACCCGATCCTTACGTTTTCGAGGAGCTGGAGATTCTGTATCGAGACGCGGGCGATGCAGAGCGCGCCACGTTCTACGCGAATAGAAGGAAGCAGACGGCGCAGTGATGCGAACGACCATTGTGCTGCGACCCGAGTGTCAACATATACGTTGGCCGCCGGCCATGCCTCGCGAACTGCAACTCGTCACAGCAGCGCGGGAAGGCATTGCCGGGCACGCCAATCCGAGTTGCCCGTACAATGCCTCGATTCCCGCTCCCGAGCGCTGCCAGCTTGGCCGACGTTCCGTCCCGCAATGCCCGCACCGCCGAACTGCACGCAGACGGCCGCCGCCGCTGCGCGTGGTGCGAAAGCGAGCCGTTGATGGTCGCCTATCACGATGATGAGTGGGGCCGCCCGCTGCGCGACGATCAACGCTTGTTCGAACTGCTCTGTCTGGAGGGCGCCCAGGCGGGCCTGTCGTGGCGCACCATCCTGCACAAGCGCGAACACTACCGGCGGGTTTTCGACGGCTTCGACGCCAATCGTATGGTGCGTTACAACGACGCCAAGAAGGCGCGGCTTCTGGCCGACGCCGGCATCGTGCGTAATCGACTGAAAGTGGCCGCGTTCATCAGCAACGCCCAGGCGTATCTGGACCTGCTCGCCGCCGGCCGCAGCTTCGACGACTACCTGTGGCAGTTCACCGACGGCAAAGTCATCCGGCATCGCTTCCGCACGCTGGCGGAATTCCCTGTATCGACCCCGCAGAGCGACGCGATGAGCAAGGACTTGAAGCAGCGAGGCTTCAAGTTCGTCGGCACGACGATCTGCTATGCGTTCATGCAGGCGTCCGGCCGCATCGACGACCATCAACGCGGTTGTTGGGTCGCGGCGCTGCAGTAGCGCGAGCCGCTCGAGTGCAGTTGCGCTACCGGCCGCGCGCGGTATTGGCCGCGGCCGCGGGATGGCCGGCGCCAACGAGCCGTTCGCGCAATTGCGCCGCTTCGCGCGTCGCCGGGTGATCGGCGCCCAGCCCGTTTTCGAGCGCAGCAGCAGCCAGCGATGCATTCCGTCGCGCCGCGGCCGCGTCGCCGGACGCAAGCTCCGCTTCGGCGAGCGCCAGGCGCGCGTTGCCGACGGTTGCGCTCTGGGCGCCGTCCGCCACGTCGGCCTCCAGCATCTTCAGGGCTACCTTCGCGTCGTCGATCGCATCGTCGAGGTGACCCGCCGCCAAACGGATCCGGCTGCGCAGCGTCAATGTCGAACCTGGCAACGACCCCAAGGATTTCTGTGGATAGCCGAGGCCTACAAGCGCGTCGCTCGCCGCGCTATCCGCTTTGTCGAGTTGTCCGTTGGCAAGATGGATCTCGGCCTGGCACTCGAGCGCATGGGCCGTCTGCTGCACCGTTTCGGGCGTCGCTGCCAGGCGTCCCCACAATGCATCGAGTGCTGCTTGCGATTCATCGAGGCGACCGGCGCGCACGAGGATGCAGGCACGTTCGATTTCACCTCTCAACGCGTAGCGGTCATCACCGCTCGACCGTGCCAGTGAGATGCCGGATTCGAGCAGCGTAAGGGCTTCGTCGTAGCGAGCCGCGCCGCCGAGCGCCTGGCCGTAGCTGATTGCAACGAACGGGTGGAGATTCATAACGTTGCTGGTCGCGAAGATCGTGTCCAACAGGCGAATCGCCTTGCGCGTCTCGCCGAGCGTGTGCCAGCTGGCAGCGAGCGCTACCGCCGCCGTGCTGCCGGCCACCGTATTCTGGCGATGGTGCTCCGCGACGTCGGCCATTTCCTCTTCGTGGTACCGATGTGCAGTCAGCTCCCGGCCCGCCGCGCGATTGAAGCTGGACAGCCAGCTGAACAGCGAGCTGTAGGCGTTGCCGTTGACGAGATGGTCCCGCTCCAAGATCGCTTTCGCCCGCTCGAGGTATTCTATTGCTTCGACGACGCGATCTTGTCGCGCCAACACCGCCTCCGAGCGCAGACAGTCGGCCTCGCTGAACGCGTCCACGGTCGGGATCGACGCAAGCAACGATCGCGCTTCGGACATTCGCGCGGCCGCCTGTGGGAGCTTGCCGGCGTTGACCTCGGTTTCGACGGTATTGCACAACACCTTGAGCAGGCTTGGCCTGTCGCCGGCCTTACGCGCAATTGCTTCGGCTTCCAGCAGCGCAATGTATTCCTTGTCGGTGCGGCCGATGTCCACGTATCGGCCGGACAGCAGCGTCAGTATCTTGATGGAGAACTGGGGTTCCTCCGCATAACGCAGACGGATGGCCTCCATGCCTCGGTCGATCAGCTCCACGGGAGTCAGACCCCGACCATCGGGCCCCGCCTGAGACAGCAGCGACGTTACGAAGTCGTTCGACGCCTGCGCGATCTGCAGTTGCAGTCGTGCGGCGTCGCGCTGCCGCTGCGCCTCGATGCTCTGCCACGTAGTGGCGGCGGTCGCGATGATGAGGGCCAGCGCGGTCAGCAGCCCCGTTGCGACGCTGCCGCGGTGCCGCCGCACGAACTTGCGCGCGCGATAGGTCAACGTATCCACGTGCGCCGTCACCGGTTCGTCGGCAAGATAGCGGAGCAGATCGTCGGCGAACGCCGCGACCGAGCCGTAGCGTTCGCGCGGGTCGAACTTCAGCGCCTTCATGATGATGTTGTCGAGATCGCCTTCCAGATGGCGCGCGAATTCCCGCCCCTGTGAGACATGTCGCGACGGCAGCGGTGGTTCTAATTCTGTGGTGCGATCGCCTATCGATGCTTTCTCCGCGCGTGTAAACGGCCGCTGTCCCGCGAGCAGCTCGTAAAGCAACACGCCGAGCGCATAAACGTCGGTGACCGTTGTGACTTCCTCGCCGCGGATCTGCTCGGGTGCCGCGTACTCCGGCGTGAAGACATTGCCGCCGTCGCGTGTCAGCGGCTCGTCGCCGGAGCCCGCATCACCGACCAGCTTGGCGACGCCGAAGTCGATCAATTTCACTGCGCCGTCGCGACGCACGAAGACGTTCGACGGCTTGATGTCGCGGTGCACGATCAGCTTTCGATGCGCGTCAGCGACGGCCGCGCACACATCGAGAAAGAGCTGCACCCGTGCATCGACGTCGAGGCCCTCCGCGTCGCAGTGCGCATCGATGGGCCGGCCGTCGACGTATTCCAGAACGAGATACGGTTGCCCGAAGCGGTTCACGCCGGCATCGATCAGATGCGCGATATGGGGATGGGTGAGCTGAGCCAGCAGGTTACCTTCGCGGCGGAACCGTGCGCCGCCCGTGCCGCTGAGCACCGTAGGGCTCAGGAACTTGATGGCGACCTGGCCCTCGAAACGACCGTCGCTGCGACCCGCGAGCCAGACGCTGCCCATGCCGCCTTCGCCGAGCTGCGACGACAGCGTGTAGTCACCGACGACGTCGCCGGCCGCCACGGTACCCAGCGCGCGCACGACGCTGTCGGATAGAAATCCCTGTGCGTCGACGAGACGCTGCTCGGCAAGCAGCGTCGCGATCTCGGCCGCGAGCGCGGGTTGCGCTTTGCCGAGGTCATCGAGCCAGGCACCGCGAGCGCCAGGCTCGAGTAGCAACGCTTCGTCAAGGAGCGGACTTAGAGCTGCCCAGTCGCCGTCGGTCAGTCGCGCCACAGCGCCTGTGCTCCCCGGATGTCGCCCGGCTCAGCCGGATATATGTTTCGAGAACCGTATTCCGTCGCCGGAACCCGACACCTTTCGATGCGCACTACTCGCGCAGAAGGCGATGCAACAGGATGCGAGCCTTTTCCCAGTCACGCATGACCGTGCGCTCCGAAACGCCGCGCATCGCAGCGATGTCGGTGAACGTATACCCGCAGAAATACTTGAGATCGACGAGCTGTGCGAGTTCCGCGTCGACCGTCGCGAGATCGTCGATGGCGTCGCTCAAACAGTCGAGCTCAGCGGCATCGGTAGGCGCGGCCACGTCGGTCGGCAATTCCGTCAACACAAAACCGCTGCCGCGCTTTTGCGCACGATGCCGGCGGGCGTAGTCGATCACGAGTCCCCGCATCGCGCGGGCCGCGTAGGCGAGAAAACGCGGACGGTCGGGGAACTCGAGTCCCTCGCGTTTCGATAGCTTGAGGTAGGTCTCGTGCAGCAATGTGCTGGCTCCAAGGGCGAAACCACCGCCGTTCTGGCGCAGCTCGCGCTGCGCCATGCGCTTGAGCTGCCCGTAGAGTTCGGCGAACAGCGCCTGCTGTGCCTCGAGCCCTTCGCCCTCGGCCAACCGTATCAGCGATCCGATCTGCGACTGCGTAACCACGTTGGCCCGGCATGGAAAAATTCCGAGAAAAGCATGCCCTAGCACCGCACGTGCCGCAATGCGGCGCCCGCCGGTAAGTGTGGCGCGAATGTCGTGATTCCTGCGCCGTTTACGGTTTCTTGTCTGAGACACCTCGTTTTGACGGCTACAGGGGCAATGGCAGGAGGATTTATGAAGCAGTTGACGATTCGAGTAATGGTGGTACTGGCGGGCGTCTTCGGCGCCGCATTTGCGGGTGCGGAGCTCACCGATCTGACACAGACACCCAACGCCGTTAACGAGGGGATCGTGAAGTCCCTCGAAGAGCAGATCGGCGCCGGTCGCGGTGATGTGAAGGTACCCGGCTCGTCGATGTACATCATCGCGCGCGACCCATTCCGGTCGATCCGGCGCGGACGCCAGCTCTTCCAGCGGAAGTTCACGCTGGCACAGGGCCTCGGCCCTCGCACCGATGACGGTATTGGCAGCGATATTCACGAGCGGCCCGCATTGGGTGCGGGCCTTGCGGATAGCTGCGCCGCTTGCCATGGACGGCCGCGCGGCGCTGCGGGGGCGGGCGGCGACGTATTCACCCGGCCCGACAGCCGCGATGCCCCACACCTATTCGGGCTCGGGCTACAGGAAATGCTGGGCGACGAGATGACCGCCGAGCTACGGCTTTTACGCAGCCAGGCTCTCGAAGGTGCGGCGCACCGGCAACACGACGTGGGCGTGTCGCTCGTCAGCAAGGGCATACGCTTCGGGCGTCTGGTCGCCAGGCCCGATGGCACGCTCGACACGAGCGATGTGCGCGGCGTGGATGCGGATCTGCGCGTGAAGCCCTTCTTCGCCCACGGCGGCGCATTCAGCATTCGCCAATTCGTGGTCGGCGCATTCAACGACGAGATGGGGCTGCAAGCGGTCGATCAGGATCTCGCCGCCGCCGCCGCCGGTGGCCGCGTCGTCACGCCGAGCGGTCTCGTGCTCGATGGTCGGCTCGATCGGCTTTCTGCGCCGCCTGCGCTCGATACGAGCGACGATCGCGACGACGATGGAGTCACCAACGAGATCGATGTGGCGCTCGTCGATCACATGGAATTCTACCTGCTCAACTACTTCAAACCGGCGACTTACCAGACCACCGCGATCACGGAAATAGGCCGACGTGCCATGCAACAGTTCGGCTGCACAGACTGCCACCGGCCATCGCTCGTGATCGCGTCCGATCGGCGGGTTGCCGATGTCGAGACGACTTACGACTCGACGCGCGGCATCTTCAACAATCTTTATGCGACGGCCGTTCCGCTCTTCCGTGAGGTAGCCGATGACCCTGCGTTACCTGCGACGCGGGCACCTGTCGGTGCACGGTTCGTCGTGGAGAATTTCTATGCCGACCTCAAGCGCCACGATCTCGGCCCGAACTTCTGGGAGCGCAACTTCGACGGCTCACTGCGGCGCGAATTCGTGACGGAACCGCTCTGGGGTGTGGGAACCACCGGGCCGTATGGTCACGATGGCCGCAGTATCAACCTGCACGAGGTGATCCTGCGTCATGGCGGCGAGGCGTTGCGGGCGCGCAATCTCTACGCGTCGTCGAACGTTGCATTGCAGATGTCGGTGCGCGGGTTCCTCGAATCGCTGGTGATCTTTCCGCCCGATGACACGGCATCGAATCTAAATCCCGGCGATCGTTCAGCGCCGAATTTCCCGCAGCGGGGCCACGGCAACATCCGGTTACCGGTGCTGTTCCTCGATCCGACCGAGCTCGAGTAGGGTTGCGCGTTTCCCCGACCGCAGGAGTTACTGCGGTCGACGCGCCCTGCGGCGATGACGCGAGCGCTCACGATCGTCATCCGCGCCACATCGACCCGCGCGGCACCCGTTCGCTACTGTGTGAATTCGTTGGCGACGCGCAGCGGATTCTGCAGTCGCAACTCGGCGCGCCGCGCATTCCCTATCTCCCTTGATGATGAAAGTGCCGCTTGGCCGACGTACTTTCTCGCAATGCCCGCCCCGCCGAACTGCACGCGGATGGCCGCCGCCGCTGCGCGTGGTGCGAAAGCGTGCCAGTGCGGCACCGGAGTCGATCCGCGTCGGCGGTCATGCGGTTTCGCGCGCGCATTCATCCAGGAATTGGCGGAGCGAGATGATGCGGATCCCTCGGTATTTCTGAAGACTCAGCATTGCTCGGTCGCCCGTCACGATAACGTCTGCGCGCCCGGTCACAGCGCATTCGAGGATGCGGTTATCCGGTTCGTCATCAAGAACTTTCAGCTTCCGGCGGGGCGCGACTAGATCAGCTAAATCCGCCAGGAATACGGCAGTCCTCGCGAGCTCCTCCGGGTCCTTCGAGAACTTTTTCGCCAGAACACCGAGCACTTCGTGAATGAGCGCTTTCGATATACAAAGAGCCACTCGGGCGTCGATGACCAGGTCGATTGCACGTTCCGCCTGGCCGCCGGGAATCGCCAGGGCGGATATGAAGATGTTGCTGTCGAAGACCGCCTTCAACGCCGCAACAAACGCTGCAGTTCTCGCTCCGAGAGCACACCCATATCGCGCGCGCGCGTCGACCAGTAACCTTGCAGATCGCGAAATTCCGAGCGCAGACGCGATTTCTTCAGGGCGCGCAGCGCATCCTGCACGACCGCGCTCAAAGACTTCTTCTCGTCACGCGCAATCGCTTCCGCTTCTGCAGCCAGGTCCGCAGGCAGGGAAATTGCTTTCTTGACGGCTTTGCTCACGAGTGTAGTTCCAAACTGTTGGGTGGTAGAAACTACCACCAGCAAGGCCGAATCGCCAAATGGCAGTTGATGCCCCGGCTTGCGAGATCGGTGCGCTGCACATCGGTCAGCATGGCGAGAGCGTAGTGCCTGCTCACCGGTGCCGCGACCAGCGTGAGCTTCGGTTGATTCAAACGGAAACGTGTGTTCAGGTTCTGCTATCCCAAACGGAGTACAGCGATGGAACACACGAGCGTGATAGATCCGGATCAGTTGAAGCGCTATTCATTTTCGGTGTGGAGCTACAAGCAGGGCGAGATCGTGTCGTTGATGATCCACATCGGCGATCGACTCGGTTTGTATCGGGCGCTCGACGGCATGGGTCCGGTGACGGCCGCACAGCTGGCCGCAAAAACGAATCTGCAGGAGCGCTGGTTGTTGGAATGGCTGCGGGGGCAGGCCGCGGCGCGATTGCTCGACTATCACGATGGTGATCGATTCGAACTGACGCCGGTCGGCGCCGCGGTGCTGGCCGACGAAGCCGGCAGCCTCGCATTTGCCGCGGGTGCGTTCGCCGGTCAGACGCCGCCCGAAACGGTGGACAAGCTGCTCAACGCGTTCAAGACCGGTATTGGCCTGTCGTACGAAGAACTCGGCCCGAATGCCGCGCACCGCACCGAACGTATGCTGGGACCGTGGACGCGCCAGTCGCTGGTGCCGCAGATTCTGCCGGCGCTCGACGGGGTGGTCGCGAAGCTCGAGCGGGGTGCCACAGTTGCCGACGTCGGCTGCGGCGGCGGAGTTGCGTTGTTGGCGATGGCGCAGGCGTACCCGAATTCGCAGTTCGTCGGCTACGATCCGAGTTCGCACGCGATCCGCCGCTGCGAACAGAAGGTTCTCGAGCAGGGTTTGAAGAACGCCCGTTTCGTTGTCGCCGGCGGCGAGGCGTTGCCGACGCAGCCCACCTACGACTTCATGATCACATTCGATTGTCTGCACGACATGACGCGTCCGGCAGACGTCATCGCCGCCATCCACCGAGCGTTGCGCAGCGACGGCACCTGGTTGATCAAAGACATTCGCAGCCAGCCCGACTTCAAGGCGAACATGCGCAACCCGATGCTGGCGATGTTCTACGGGTTCTCGGTGTCGGCGTGCATGTCTTCGGCGCTATCGGAGCCGGGTGGCGCGGGGCTCGGTACGCTGGGCTTCAACCCGAAGGTGGCCGAAGCGATGGTGCGGGATGCCGGCTTCACGCGCTTTACCCAGCGTGATTTCGAGGACCCGAGCAATCTGTACTACGAGGTGCGACGGTGACGATGACTCACCCGCGGATAACGACTGTATGGAGTGGCAACAGCTCGGCTCAAATGTGCCCCTCGGCGGCAATCGATTCACCATGGCGCTCGGCCGCTTCGTCTTTTCGACGATGGGCTGGCACATCGAAGGCGAATTTCCCGACCAGTCCAAGTTGATCGTCGCAGTCGCGCCGCACACGTCCAACGTCGATTGGATACTGTCGATTGCCGTAATCTGGGGATTGGGGCTCAAAGCCTCTTACCTGGTCAAACACTCCCTGTTTCGGTTTCCTCTTGGACCGATCGTGAGCGCGCTAGGCGGTATCCCGGTGGATCGGCGGTCTGCACAGGGCCTCGTCGGGCAGATGGTCGGCGAGTTTGAGTCCCGATCGCAGCTTGTCCTCGGCGTCACACCTGAGGGTACACGGGGCAATGTGCGGGAATGGAAGCGAGGGTTTGCGCTGATGGCGCAAGCGACCAACGTCCCGATAGTGCCTGCCATTCTGGACTACAAAACCAGGACGGTACGCTTCCACACGTTGATCACAGACGTTGCCGACACGGATCGAACACTGATCGCGGTACAGTTGGCTGCCGCGAGCGGCGCACCGCGGCATGATCGCCGGGACTGAGGGACGACGCGACGACGATGTCGATTGCTGACGATGGCCCGCGCTGACGGCCGAACGCCGGGGTCCCGCTCAGGGCTTGGTCGACATCGTGTACGTATAGGTCCAGCCGTTTTGAACTGAAGTAATTGTCTTGCCGTCTTTTCCAACGGTTGTTCCGGCAGGCGCCACTCTCGGCATCGCAAAGTACATCGCAGGTACGACGATGATTCCAAGCGTGACGATTTCGGATCGCGCCGCAGACTCATCCCACGCGTCGCCACACGTGCCCGTCGCGTGTTGGCCCGGATACGGGATCGCCCCGGCGGGAAAGGTCCGTTTCGCCGTCAGCTCCAACACGGGGCTATTTTCCACACCCTTCGCGGCGGTCACGTCGGCAAATTCATAAGCGCCGTCAACGCGCACCGGCGGGCAACCCGTTTTCGGTGTACCCGGAGAAACCGTTGTCGGAGAGTTTTTGATGATGGGTGTGCCGGCCAGCTTCGTTTCGTTCTGGTTCCAGTCGAAGACAACGTTGACGCGATCCTTCACCTGCAAAAAGTGGGTGAACCCCCGCGGGCCCCGCAGTATCTCTGTCTCGCCGGCGTATTCCGCGACAACGTCATAGTGAATCACGGCAACCGACGACCATTTCATCATCAAGTCCATGTCGGGCTGCTGGGCGCGTGCCGACACCATGCCCATCGTCAGAAGGAGCGCGGCCAGGGTAATAATCAGAGACTTCATCGTATTTCTCCCACACGAATAGGAATCATGCGTTCGTCCACACATTGACGGCGCGACGTATTGTTTACTCCACCCTTTGAGTCCAAAGCAACCGCGATGCTCGTCGCGTGCAGACACGCCACCGGCTTCCACTTCTCGAGGCAGTCGCGCAATACTGAGCCCGAGAACAAAGTACCCGTTGGCTGATTTGCCAAGCTACCCCATATGCGAGTTGCCCGATGGTTGCCAGCTTGGATCCGCCATTTCGCGTGACCTCCGAAGGAAACAAGACCCGTTTTGTCTACACCGGTGGCGCCTCCAACGACGCGGTGGTGACCGTGCTGTACCGCGAATGCAACGGCGAGCCGCTCGAGGGGCCCAACGGTTGCGCGCTGAGCCCCGAAAGGAAGACGCTCTATTATGAGGAGACGCATACTGGCCGAGTCTGGGCCTGCGAACTCTCAGGCCCCGGCGAGGTGGCGCGCCGCCGAGCTTAGTACGCTCTACTCGGCGCTCGGCATCGGCGGTCAACTGGTCGCGTTCGATCACTGGCCGATCCCGGGTCACCGGCTTCACTACCAATCCTGATTTCGCCTACACATGGAGAACTTGTAATGAACAAACCAAAACTCTTCGGTATTTCCGGTTCACGCGCCCTGCGAGCAATCTGGGGCATGGAAGAAGTGGGCATCGACTACGAGCAGGTGCCCGTCACGTTCGGTGCGGATTCGAAAGCGGCCGAGTATCTCGCGGTGAATCCGAACGGCCGCATCCCCGCATTGATCGACGGTGATCTGCACCTGTTCGAGTCGATGGCGATCAACCTGTATCTCGCCAAACGTTATGGCGGCGCGCTGTATCCCGCCAACGCCAACGACGAAGCAAAGGCGTGGCAGTGGAGCGTCTGGGGGATCAGCGAGATCGAACCGCTGCAGATGCAGATTGTGGTGCAGAAGCTCTTCACGCCGGAGGACAAGCGCAATCCCAAGGTTGTGGAAGGTGCGAGCAAGGGCCTGCAGCGTCCATTGAAGGTGCTGGACGCCTCGTTAGCCGGCCGTGACTGGCTCATCGGCAACCGCTTCTCGGTAGCGGATCTGAACGTGGCCGCGGTCATGCACCTGATGAAGATGATCAACTTCACCTACGCGGAACATGCGAACGTACAGCGCTGGGCAGACGCCTGCTACGCGCGTCCAGCGTTGGCGCGCGCGCTCGCGAGGCCTTGAGGCTCTCACTTCGCGAGGAACTCCCCACCGTGCCGACGAGTTCCGAACGGCTGACCGCACACCTCTTGTACCGCACCACATCAGGATCAAAAAAAGTATGAAGATTTACGATTTCGCCGGTCGCACGCCGCTTGCGCGCGCACACACGCGCGAGCTCGAACGCATATGCGAAATCGGCGTGCTGAACAACCTGGCCGGAGTCTTCCAGAACACGAACCCGATGTTCGCGAGCCGCATCAAACAGTCACCGGAGGCGGCCGAGCGCGAAAGCCTAGTGGCCTGTATCCACCACATGGGTAGTGGCTCGAGCGATGGATCGTGCTATCGAATGCAAGGGAAGGCGGACGCTTGTTGATGTTGATGCGGTGCTCGAGCCACGGCGGCGGCGTGTTGCATCGGACTCGCTCGAGCGCTATGGATTCAGCTGATACGGGCCACTAGACATACAGGAACAGTCCCGCATTGCCGTGCGAGTCATTTCCGATCGCGCTCGCGTGCATCGATGAGCTCGAACGCGGTCCTTGCGCAGCGGATGCCTTCCACGCCGCGGGGAAAGCCGCCGTACACGGTGAGCTGCACCATCACCTCCTCGACCTCCTCGCGCGTAACGCCGTGGTTCAGTGCGCCCGGGATGTGAATGGCGAGCTCGTCGGCTCGAGCGAGGATCGCGAGGATGGCCACCGTCACCAGACTGCGGTCGCGGCGTGACAGTGCGGTGCGGGCCCACAGTTCGCCGAATCCCCAGTCGAACGCCAGCTCGCCGACACCGCCGAGCGATTCGGTGATGTTGGCGCGCGCCGCGGCCGGATCGGCAGCGATGCGACCCGCGAACAACGTGGCCAGCACGTTCGCGGCGTCGGCCCACCGCTGCGCGTCGTCCTTGGGCGTTGCTTCGCCGCGTTCGCTCTGGCGCTCGACGCCGTCGATTTCACAGAACACTTCATCAACGATGCGCGCGCCCTGCATCGCCATCGGGAATCCGGCGTAGCCGGCGACCTGCAGAATGATCTCTTCGACTTCAGCGCGCGTAACGCCGTGGTGCAATGCGCCGCCGACGTGACTGCGCAGTTCCTCGATCGAGCCGATCGTGGTCAGGAAGGTCACCACGATCAGACTGCGATCGCGCCGCGACAGCTGCGGGCGTGACCACAGGTTGCCGAGTACGTGATCGACTGCAAACGTGCCGAGTGCACCGTGGCGCCGCACCATCGCAGTGGCCGCGCGCGCCGGATCGTAGCTGCCGCCACCCAGCGTACGCAGCAGATCGATGCCGTTGGCGCGCCGTTGTGATTGATCGGTCATGTGTATCTCTCGCAGACTTCCACCGAGCCTTTATTCAGATCGTCAGATTCAGCGGCAGGCTTCGCAAACGTGCTCCGGTTGCCGCGAACACCGCGTTCGCAACCGCCGGCGCGATCGGTGGCGTACCGGGCTCGCCGATCCCGGTGGGACTATTCGTGCTCGGCACGACGTGCACTTCGACCACCGGAATCTCGTTCATCCGTAACAACGGATAGTCGTGGAAATTCGATTGCTCCACGGCGCCTTCCCTGATCGTGATCTTTCCCCTTAGCGCCGCCGTCAGCCCGAATATCACCGCGCTTTCGACCTGCGCGTGCACCTGATCCGGATTGACGACGAGCCCGCAGTCGGCGGCACACACCACACGTTCCACTTTGATGACATTGTCGACGATACGCACCTCCACCACTTCGGCCACCACGCTGCCGAACGACTCGTGCACCGCGATGCCCTGGTGTGTACCGAGCTTCGGTGTGCCCCAGTTGGCTTTTTCAGCGGCCAGATCAAGCACGGCGAGATGCCGCGCATGGCCTGCGAGCAGGCGGCGACGGAATTGATAGGGGTCCTCGTTCGCCTTGTGCGCCAACTCGTCGATGAAGCTCTCAACGACGAACGCATTCTGCGAATGCCCGACACTGCGCCAGAATCCGAGCGGCACGCCCGGATCGTAGAAGACGTGGGCAACGTCGATGTTCGGAATCGAATACGGCTGGTCGACCGCGCCTTCGTGCGATGTCGGATCGCGCGTCTTCACGATCGAGCCGGCCGCGGCCGATAATGAACGTGTCAACCAATGCGGCATCCACTCGGGTGCGACTTTGCCGAGCACCGGCAACAAGGATCGGAACATGCTGGGTGCCACGATCTTGTGCGACCAGCTCTGCACCTGCCCCTGATCATTCAGGGCGGCCTGCATCACGTTGTACGTTGCCGGCCGATAGAAGTCGTGGCGCATGTCGTCTTCGCGCGACCAGATCAGTTTCACCGGTCGATTCACCTGGCGCGACACCAGCGCTGCCTCCGCGACGAAATCCGGAATACCGCGCCGGCCGAAGCCGCCCCCCATCAATGTCGTGTGCACCGTGACCTTGTCGCGCGCGATGCCGAGCGCGTCGGCTGCGAGCGCCTGCGCCACGTCGGGCCCCTGGTTAGGCGACCAGATTTCGCACGCACCGTCACGAAACGATGCCGTCGTGTTCTGCGGTTCCATGGTCGCGTGGGCCAGGTACGGTAGTTCATACACAGCGTCGTGCACGTTGGCGGCGCTTTTGATCGCTGTCTTGACGTCACCTTCGTCGCGAATCGTCCGGCCGTCCTGCTTCGCGAGCTCCACCCAGGCGGCGCGGATGCCTTCGCTGTCGAGACTACCGAGCGGACCCTTGTCCCACGTCACGTTGACGGCGCGCGCCGCTTTCGTCGCATGCCAGTACGTATCGGCGACGACGGCAACGGCGCCGTTTACCTCAAAAATATCGATGACGCCGGGTGCGCTGCGTGCCGCGGCCGCATCGAAGCCTTGCAGCGAACCGCCGAAGTGTGGATTGCGGATCAGCAGCGCGACGGCGGCACCGGGCACATCGACGTCGATGCCGAATACCGCGGTGCCGTCGCTCTTCTCGGGAGCATCGAAGCGGCGCAGGGATTTGCCGATGTATTTGAACTCGGACGGATCCTTCAGCGCCGGATGCTTCGGTACAGGCAGCTTCGCAGCGTCGTTGGCGAGATCGCCGTAGCTGAACGACTCGTCCGTTCCGAGGCGCACGATCCGTCCATCGTCGGCGCGGCACTGGTCCGGCTTCACCGCCCAACGAGCCGCCGCGGCCGCGACGAGCATCTCGCGCGCCTGCGCCCCAGTGGTCCGCAGAATGTCCCAGCGCGCGCTGACGGACGACGACCCGCCGGTCATCTGGATCGGATCCTGGAATGCTTTGTTCACGCTCGCCAGTTCGACGACGATGCGCCGCGGATCAATCTCGAGCTCTTCGGCGAGGATCGTCGGCAACGCGGTCAGCACGCCCTGCCCCATCTCTGTTTTGTCGAGCTGGAAAATCACTTCGTCCGCGGGCGTGATCTGCAGCCAGGCGTTCGCCTGAAACGAACCTGCACGCGCATTCGGCATGGCACCCGCTCGCTGCGCCGGAAACACACCGAGCACGAGTCCGCCGGTGACGAGCGCAGTGCCGGTGAGAAACGCGCGGCGATTGATGTTGAACTCGCTCATGACAGGTTCCCCGCCAGCAGCTCTTTAGGATCGAACGGGCGCACGGCCACGTTCGACGCCGCATCGTTCAATTCCGCCGCGCGATGGATCGCAGCGCGGATCCTGTTGTAGCAGCCGCAGCGGCACAGGTTGCCGTCCATCGCCGCTGTGATCTCGTCATCGGACGGGTGCGGAGTCTGTGCGAGCAGCGCCGAGGCCGCCATGATCTGCCCGCTCTGGCAGTAACCACACTGCGGCACGTTGGCTTCGATCCAGGCCTGCTGCACCGGATTGAGACCCTGCGCGCCGATACCTTCGATCGTTGTCACAGCCTGAGCTTGCACGCTTCCAACCGGCGTCTGGCATGACCGCACGGCGGCACCTGCGATGTGCACCGTGCATGCGCCGCACTGGCCAATGCCACAACCGAACTTCGTGCCCGTCAGCTTCAGGTTGTCGCGCAACACCCATAGCAGCGGCGTGTCGTCTTCGACGTCGACGCGAACGTTTGCACCATTCAATAGGAACTCGATCATCGGGAATCCATCCTGCCTGCGATGGAGTGCAGTGGACCGCAGCACCGGCTACTGCGTCAACCGCTCAAACGAAGCGCTTTGTCTACGCGACGATCTTGTCGAATGACAATTCGAGGCCCGTCATGCCGTGCAGCAACGCATTCGCCGCGAACTCGGGCGCCGATGCCCCCGGGCTCAGCCGGAAATTTTGCAGCCGCCGGAAGATGACTTTGAACGCGCCGTTCATTTCCCGTCGGGACAGCGCCGCACCCAGGCAATGGTGCACGCCTTTGCCGAAGGCCACATGGTCGCGCAGGTTGGTGCGACGAATGTCGAACTCGAGCGGGTCTGCGAATTGTGTCGCGTCCTGATTCGCCGCACCAAAGCGTGCAAAACAGATCGAATTCGCGGGGATGGTCACCCCACCGATCTCGACGTCTCGGGTCGTGCGGCGAAACATGTTCGCCGATGGGCTGCTGATGCGCAGAATCTCTTCGACCAGGATGGAGATGTTTTCCGTGCTGGGATCACGCCGCACGATTTCATACTGCTGCGGATTGTTGATCAGCAACCACATGCCTTCCGTCAGCGCGGACGAGGTGGTTTCGTTACCGGCCACGAGAATCTGCGACAGCATCGACAGGCACTCCGCATCGTTCAGCGGCTTTTCGCCATCGATGCTGGCGTTGACGACCTTCGAAAGGATGTCGTCCGCCGGGTGTTTGCGGCGCTCCTCCATTTTGTCGACGAAGTAGTGTTGGAACTCGACGATGTCGCGCGCCGCCTGCACAACGCCGGCTTTGTCGAGCTGTTGGGACAGGTTACCGATGAACGCACCGGTCCATTTTCGCAACAGCGGCAGATCTTCGATCGGCGCACCGATCTGCGAGGCGATGATCGTCAGCGGCAGCGGCACGCCGAACTCCGACAAAAATTCACACCGGCCCTTGTCGATGAACCGATCGACGAGCGTGTTCGATGTTCGCTCGATCAGCGGTTCGAGCGCCTTCAGATTGGCGGGCGAGAACGCGCCGTCGACAAACTTCCGATAGCGTCGCTGCAACGGCGGATCCTGAGTCAGCATCGTCGACACATTGGGGTATCCCTCGCTGACGATCGCCACCAGTTCGGGATCCTGCGTGGCCAATGAGCCGGTGCCGAAGCCCGGCATGACGCTGGAAAACGTCTCGTGATCGCTCGACATCGCAACCACGTCTGCATAGCGCGAAATAAAATAGATGCCGCTCATGGGATCGCGATAGGCGGGCGCTTCGCGGTGCAGGCGCTGGTTCATCTTGTAAGGACACTTGAGCAGCTCCGGGTGCATCGGGCTGAACGCACCCAGCGGGCAGGTTTCGGCGAATGCCACCATGTCTGTTGCCAACTCGGTCATCGTGCGCTCCGGCTCTGATGCGGGGTAGTCGAGGGTATTTGATCCTGAAACGGCGTTATCGGGTAGACCATTCGGCCATGCGCCCAAAAGATTCTTTGGCGCCTCGCGGTCGTCTCGCGACGCGAACTCTACGTCGGCGCGGGGTTCACGACTTCCGAAGCGCTGCGCGCCGCCGGCGGCTTTGCCGAACGGCCGGCGTCAATGGACTGAGCGGCCACACGCACGCGCCCGACGCCTCGGTATTCCGATCGATCCGCACTCGTGGCCCATAGCAGCTGAATCGATAGCGCTCGAGCCACTGGCGATTGGGTCGATACAGACCACTAGCGGGGCTCGTGCGCACCCGATTGCAACTCGCGCACGAGGAGATACAGCAGCGGCCCGAATGATCCCGCGACCAGCGTGATCGCAACGTACGGCCAGGCATTGGCGCCGCGCTGACGCGCGTCGTTGACCATCCAGATACACGCAAGCACCGCGAGAATCACGAGGTCGGTGATGACCTGCCCGCCACCCCAGCTTTGGAAATGGGGTGCGATGATGCCGATAAAGCCGACATCCATCAGGGCGAGCGCGGTGAGCACGCCGAACAGGGCGAGCACCACAATGAGCGCTATCGAACGTATCGACATACGAGCCTCCTTTGATTTCTTCGACGCCATCAAACGGCGAATTGTGGATCGTCGCAATTACCTCGAAGGTCATTGAACGCAGCCAGCAAGCGGGCGAAGGTGTCAGCAGTGAAGGAGGCAACGACATGTCACTATCGACCCTCGAGCGGCTATCGGGCGCTGACAATAACTTTCCGCAGCTGCTCAAGACATGGCGCGCCAAACGGCGCATGTCGCAGCTTGAGTTGGCGCTGTCCTCAGGCGTGTCGCAGCGTCATGTCAGCTTTCTCGAGTCGGGGCGTGCCAAACCGAGCCGCGGCATGCTGCTGCAACTGAGCGAGACCCTGGAAGTGCCACTACGCGAACGCAACGACTGGCTGACGGCGGCGGGATTTGCGCCGCTGTTTCGCGCACGGCCGCTGGACGATCCGCAAATGGCGCAGGTCATGAATGCGGTGCGGCTGATGTTGTCCAATCACGAACCATTTCCCGCGGTCGCCATCGACCGCGCCTGGAACATTCGTCTGTCGAACCGCCCATTCGAGATGCTCACTGCAATGATGGGCGGCGATATCTGGACCAGGCTCGGCGGAGCGAACCGAAATCTGATGCGGTTGTTTTTTCACCCGAATGGCATCAAACCGTACGTTGCAAACTGGAACACGATCGCGCCGTTGCTGTGGCATCGCGCGCGACGCGAGGCGGACGCCATTGGCGGCGAAGAGATGAAAACGGTTCTCGCCGAACTGGCTCAGTACCAGGACGCAGACACGTTGTGGGCGGCGGGCGACGCGCCGCTGGTACCTGTGCTGCCGCTCGAAATCGACAAGGACGGGGCGCGCGTTTCGCTGTTCACAGTCATCGCTACGTTCGGCACCGCACAGGACGTCACCGCCGACGAGCTGCGCATCGAGAGCTTTTTCCCGGCCGACGATGCGACGGATCGGTTGTTCCGTGCGGTCGCTCCAGAATGACCCGGATCGATCAACGCATGAACTCGAGCCCTGGAAGCCGAGCGGCTGAGGCGGTAACGTTCCGTAAGCAGCCAACACCACATGGGAACCGCGTATGCACGTTTCGGGAATGATCCACGTGAACATCAACTGCTCGAACTTCGAGCGCTCGCGCAGCTTTTACGAGACGCTCGGCTTTCGGGTGGTCTGGCAGGTGCCGCCCACCAATAGTCGAGAAGTGGCCGCCGCTGTCGGCATGCCGCCGTATAAGGTCAACGGCGCCCTCATGGCCCTGGAGGGATCCGAGCATCCCGTCGTGATCGATCTGCTCGAGTGGCAATCACCTCACGATGACTCGCCGCCTTATGCACACCTGTATCACTACGGGCTTGCGCGTTTAGCGTTGTCGACGTCGAACATGGACGCCGATCTTGCGACGCTTAAGTCGATGGGCGTTGAACTGGTCGGGCCGCCGGCGCGGGTGGTGGTCAACGGAGTGCCGAGCGGCGGGCGTTTTGTCTGCTTCAAGGATCCGGATGGCACGATCCTCGAGCTGGTCGAGGCGCGTGGGGTGGATGAGCTGACCGAACGCGGCCGGGCCGCCGCACGCAAATAGGCAAGTGCACGATTGGCCGATCCCGCAATCGGTCAGTCATGACCCGAGTTGAGACGGCTCCAGGCGCACCGCACCTGCGAGCTGGTTGCGCAATTGGAACTTCTGAATTTTGGTTGCGCTCATCGGCCACTGCGTGACGAAGACGACGTAGCGCGGAATCTTGTAGCTGGCGATGCGGCCGATGCAGTGGCGCACCACGGCTTCGGCTGTCAGCTGTGCGCCGGGGTGCAATTCGATGAAGGCCGCCGCCACTTCCTGCAGGCGATCATCCGGCGCGCCGATCACTTGCGCCGCTTTGATTGCGGGATGTGTACACAGGTGGCCTTCGATCTCGATCGCGGCGACATTCTCGCCCCCCACCTTCAACATATCCTTGATGCGACCGAGGTAGCGGATGCGACCCTCGGCGGTGAGCGCCCCGAGGTCGCCGGTGCGCAGCCAGCCGTCCGGGAGCAGGGTCGCTCGCGTTTTAGCCGCGTCCTTGTAATAACCGCTGAACAGCGTCGGACCACGGACCTGTAATTCACCGCGGGTTTCGGCCGGCAGCACCTCGAGAGTCTCGGGATCAACAACGCGCACCTGCACGCATTCGAAGGGACGCCCGCAGGTTTCCGCACGTTGCTCGGCTGTGTCGGTCAACTCATGAAACGCCGCGACGCCGCCGGCTTCGGTGAGGCCATAGGCCGAAACGTGTGTGGCCGTTGGCAGCAGCGCAGCGAAGCGCTGCAGAAGCTCCGGTGGACCGACGTTGTTCACCACCCGCACCTTGGCGAGCTTGGTGGCATCGAAGCGCGCGTGCCCGAACAATTCGTTGGTCAAGGTCGAGAACGCCGGAAACAGGATGGTCGCACGCTCCAGCACAATTTCGTCCAGCGCAGCCCCAGGCTCGAAGTGCGCATCAGCAATGAAGGTAGCGCCCGCCGCGCGGCAGGCCGCCAGCGGCAGCATGGTCGACATATGGAAAAACGGCAGCGGGTCCCACAGGCGGTCTTCGGCATCGATGTTCCAGCGCTGCAGCATCGCGCGGCCGCTGGCTTCCAGCGAGCGATGTGACAGCAGGCAGGCCTTGGGATGCGCCGTGGTACCCGAGGTGTACATGATCAGCCCGATCTGCTCCGGATCGGCATTCTCGGGTGGATCCTCCGCAGCGGCGCCGGCGAAGAAATATTGTTCATCAGGCCAATGCCGGCCGGTATCGCCATGAAACTGGAACACGCTACGCAGCAGCGGCGCCGCATCCAGCCGCAGCGGCTGCCCGTGCGACCACGTCAGCAACGACGGATAAATATCCGTCAGCATCGCGCCTATATCGGTGTGCTCCCGTTGCAACGCCGACGTAAACAACAACTGCACATCGGAATCGGCAATCACATACCGCAGCTCGTCGCGTTTGTAGCGCGCATTGAAGTGCACCGGGCGGGCGCCGATCAGCGCGCAGCCATAGAACAACAGCAGGTACTCGAGGCAGTTGGGCATCAGGATGCCAACGTGGTCGCCGGCACCTATTCCCTGGCCGGCGAGTGCGCGCGCATAACGCTGCGCGTGCAACAAAACGTCCGCATGCGTCAGGCGCTGGGAACCCATGACGATCGCCTCGCGCGCATCAAATGCGTGCGCCGCTCGCGTCAAGGTGGCAGCTACGGTCAACACAGTCATAGTCGCGCCTCACGATTGAGATGAACCAGGGTAGCCGGGAGGCAGGCGGACAGTAAACGCGCAACCGCCGCACCTCGCGCGTACCAAAAACACAAGCGGTTGCAGACGCGACGCGACGGTCCGCTCATCCGCCGGGTCCACGCGGGTCCGCCTCGATCCACTGCAAGGTGAACTGGCGGTGTTTGATGCGCCAGCCGTCGGCAGAGCGCAGCAGGTCATCTTCATACTTGCCGGTGGCCCTTATTCGTCGCGGGCCCGTCGGCGTCGCACGCACCTGTTTGGCCGAGAGGTAGCTGCGCACATGTCCCGTCGCGCCGGTCACGGTCACCTGGTGGGAGCCGAGCAAATGCTGGCTCACCTGTAACCCGGTGAGCGTGGCGCTCAAGAATGTCCAGATGGCGTCGAACCCGACCAGGGTCCCGGCGCCGTAGTCCGCCGTTGCATCGGTTAGAAAAACGCTGGCCAGCTGCGCCCGATCGAGACCATCGACCGCCCAGCAGTAGCGGTGAGTGAGGTCGATGATCTCCCGTTCATCGAGTAGATATTGCAGGCGTGGGTCCATCGTTTGGCCAAGCAGGTTGGAATGTAGTTGAGCATCCTCTCCGAAGGCGGTGTAACGCCGCAATACCACGCACCCAAGAAGCGCGGCATCGCCGGTCTGTTAGCTCTAGTGGCCTGTATCGACCCAATCGGTAGTGGCTCGAGCGATGGATCGTGCTACTGAATTGATGGGAAGGCGGATGGTTGTTGATGTGGTGCTCAATCCAAGGCGGAGGCAGCGGCGTGTTGCGCCGGACTCGCTCGAGCCATCCCTGGGCGCTCTTCTTGCGCCGTCCCTGGCG
>Ga0209254_10000393_pt1 | contig 34804 bp, 29 predicted proteins | sample FrelakmetDIP11DI_FD_187148 | JGI IMG/M metagenome (GOLD analysis project Ga0209254, IMG submission 187148) | Freshwater lake sediment microbial communities from the University of Notre Dame, USA, for methane emissions studies - DIP11 DI (SPAdes)... | ecosystem: Environmental > Aquatic >... | reverse complement strand
CGCGAATACACCATGTCGCGCAGCAGCCCGGTCACCCGCGACAGCAGGGTGAAGGCGCCGACGATGCTGGTGCTTCTGAAAAAGCCGCCGCTCAAGCGGAGTCCTCGGGGGCTGACAGGGCTCGGGCGGCCTGGATGGGGGGCATGCCTCCGGCCACTATAGCGAGGGTTGACCGGATGCGCATCCTCGGACAAAATGCGCGGCTCACTAGGAGACCGATTCGTGGCCAACATCAAGTCCGCAGAAAAGCGCGCCAAGCAGGCCGTCAAGCGTCGCGCCCACAACATGGCCGCTCGCTCCCGCCTGCGCACCTCGATCAAGAAGGTGCTCAACGCAGTCGACGCGGGCAAGAAGGACGAGGCCGCCGCAGCGCTGAAGTCCGCCCAGCCGGTGCTCGACACCATGGTCACCAAGGGCATCATCCACGCCAACAAGGCCGCGCGGCACAAGCGCGAACTGAACTCGAAGGTGAAGGCGCTGGCGGCCGGGTAAGGCCCCAGCCGGATTCGTGATGACAAGGCCGGCTCGCAGCCGGCCTTTTCTTTGGTGTGGTGCGCTGGACTGCTCAGCCCTGCCTGTATATATTGGATATATATAAGAGGTGAGCCATGCCCGCAACCGCCAAAAAGCTACTGGTCGGATTCCGCGCAACAGACAACCGATTTGGGGTGACTCGCGCAACGCTTGGAAGGCTCGCAGATGCGCTCGGCCTCAACGAGACCCAGGTCGTGCACTACGCATTGAGGCAACTGGCGAGCACAGAATTGCCAGCCTATGAGCCCGACGATGGGCCGCTTACGAAGCGCGAACTGCAGGCTATCCAGAAAGCTGCGGGCGGCCGTCGCGGCAAGTCTGTCAGGGCTTCGCTGTTTTGAGCCAGGCAGAACGAACCTGGCCGCCGCCGGATGCCGGACAAATTGTATGGTGCCGATTCCCAGAAATATCGGCGCTAAAGCCAGGACGCAAGGCGCGTCCAGCGTTAATCTTGCGCGTGTTTGACGATGAAGCACCTGCGTACCGGGTGCTCGTCGCCTATGGAACAAGCAAGCGAACCGATAAGTTGCACTCTGGCGAATTCCGCCTGGCCCCCTCCGACGGCGAGGCGTACAGGCTGGCTGGCTTGAGTTACACGACAAAGTTCAACCTGCGCGAGCATGTCGAGTTGCCGTACACGGATACGTGGTTCGAACCGCCGCCCGGATCTCCACATGGCCAGACACCAAAGCTCGGGGTGTTGCACTCCAGCGTCTACCGCCGTGTTGAGGCGGCGTGGAATGCTGTCGACTCGTTGGATTGATCCGCCCGGAAACCGCCGTTTTGGCAGGCGGAAGGGCGGGATTTCACGCGCCGACCGCAGCCTCGACCCCGTCGAGACGCCGCATCACCGCCTGGCACAGCTCGCGGGTGCCGGCGCGCGTGGCGCCAGAGATGCGGTACACCGGCCCCTTCCAGCGCAGGCGTCGCACGATTTCCTTGCAGCGTTTCTCAGCCTCGGGCGGCGGCATCAGGTCGAGCTTGTTCAGCACCAGCCAGCGCTCGCGGGTGGCGAGTTCCGGGCTGAATTTCTTCAGCTCCGCCGCGATGGCGCGCGCGTCCTTGACCGGGTCGGCCTCCGGATCGGGCGGCGCGATGTCCACGAGGTGCAGCAGCAGGCGCGTGCGCTGCAGGTGCTTGAGGAAGCGGATGCCGAGCCCGGCGCCCTCCGCCGCCCCTTCGATCAGGCCGGGGATGTCGGCCATCACGAAGCTCTTCTGCTCGCCCACGTACACCACGCCGAGGTTCGGGTGCAGCGTGGTGAACGGGTAGTCGGCGATGCGCGGCCGCGCCGCCGACACCACGCTGATCAAAGTCGACTTGCCCGCGTTGGGCAGGCCGAGCAGCCCCACGTCCGCGATCAGTTTCAGCTCGAGCCGCAGCTCGCGCTTCTCGCCCGGAAACCCAGGCGTGGCGCGACGCGGCGTGCGATTGGTGCTGCTCTTGAAATGCTGGTTGCCGAGCCCGCCCCTGCCGCCGCGCGCCACGAGGATGCGCTCGCCGTCGTGCGTCAGGTCACCGAGGGTTTCCTCGGTCTCGATGTCGTAAATGACCGTGCCCACCGGCACCACCACCTCGAGGTCTTCGCCGCCGCGGCCGCTGCAGTCGGCGCTGCCGCCCGGCTCGCCGTTCGGCGACTTGAAGGTGCGCTGGTAGCGGAAGTCCGCAAGCGTATTGAGCCCCTTGCGCGCGATGACGTAGATGCTGCCGCCCGTGCCGCCGTCGCCGCCGTCGGGCCCGCCGAACGGGATGGACTTCTCGCGGCGGAAGCTGACCATGCCGCGCCCGCCGTTGCCGGCCTGGACCTTGATCGTGGCTTCGTCGACGAACTTCATGACGGAAGGGGATGGGGGATAGGGGACGGGGGATAGTGAAGAACAGAACACCCGGAAATGCGAAGGCCCCGGGAGTGCCGGGGCCTTCGCGTCGAGCGGGTGTCGCGCCGGCTCAGATGGTGGCGGGATCCACGAACACGTGCACGCGCTGCTCCGGACCCTTGCGGCGGAAATTGACGGTGCCATCGGTGAGCGCGAACAGGGTGTGGTCGGTGCCGATGCCGACGTTGTCGCCGGCCCGGTACTGCGTGCCGCGCTGGCGCACGATGATGTTGCCCGCGATCACACGCTGGCCGCCGAACTTCTTAAGGCCCAGTCGCTTGCTCTCGGACTCGCGACCGTTCTTGGTACTGCCGCCTGCCTTTTTATGTGCCATGGCTGTCTCCTCGAGGGCGCCGGGCTCAGCCCGCGATGCCCGTGATCTTTACTTCGGTGTACTGCTGGCGGTGCGTGCCCTGCCGCAGGTAATGCTTGCGACGGCGGAACTTGACGATCCGCACCTTGTCGCTCTTGCCGTGCTTCTGCACGGTGCCGGTGACCTTGCTGCCCGCAACGTAGGGCTTGCCGATCTTGATGTCTGCACCCTGGCCCACGACCAGCACCTTGTCGAACTCGACGTCGGCGCCCGGCTCGGCCAGGAGCTTCTCGAGACGCACCACGTCGCCTTCCGCGACGCGATACTGCTTGCCGCCCGTCGCAATGACCGCGTACATATCCTTGGAACTCCACAGGGGCCGGGGTGCACCCCCGGCAGAAAGACGCGGAAGTTTACGGGTCCGGGCCGCTCGAATCAAGCGTTTAGGGCCTTCCCGCCATTCCCTCGCCCCCCGCCCGGCGGGTACCATGGGCGGATAATCAAGGGTGGGCCGTCGCCGGAATGCAATTAGAACATGTGAGGGCGCTGGTCGCGGACGACCTGCGGCGGGTTGACCAGGTGATCGTCGAGCGCCTCGCGAGCGACGTGGTGCTCGTCAACCAGATTTCCCAGTACATCATCGGCGCCGGCGGCAAGCGCCTGCGGCCGCTGAGCGTGCTGCTCGCGGCCCGTGCCTGCGGCTACGACGGCGACCAGCACGTCGAGGCGGCCGCGATCATCGAGTTCATCCACACCGCCACCCTGCTGCACGACGACGTGGTGGACGGCTCGGAGATGCGGCGCGGCCGCGACACCGCCAACCACGTGTTCGGCAACCAGGCCAGCGTGCTGGTGGGCGACTACCTGTATTCACGCTCGTTCCAAATGATGGTGGCGCTCGACGACCTGCGCATCCAGGGCGTGATGGCGGATGCGACCAACACCATCGCCATGGGCGAGGTGCTGCAGCTGATGAACGCCCACGACCCCGACACCACCGAGCAGCGCTATCTCGACGTCATCTACCGCAAGACGGCCAAGTTGTTCGAGGCCGGGGCGCAGATGGCGGCGATCCTGGCCGACGCCCCGCCCGCCGTCGAGCAGGCGATGGTCGCCTACGGCCGGCACATCGGCACGGCTTTCCAGCTGGTGGACGACGCGCTGGACTACCGGGCCGACCGCGAGGCGCTCGGCAAGAACCTCGGCGACGACCTCGCCGAGGGCAAGCCGACCCTCCCGCTGATCTTTGCCTTGGGCCATGCCAGCCCCGACCAGGCGGCCCGGCTGCGCGCCGCCATCGCGGGCGGCGGGCTCGAGGACCTCGACGCAATCACGCAAATGATTGAATCGTCGGGGGGCCTTGAGTACACCGCCAGGCTCGCGCAGCGGGAGACCGATCTCGCCATCGAGGCACTGGCCGGTCTTCCTGATTCGGCGTTCAAGCAGGCGCTTCACGCGCTCGCGGATTTCGCGGTCAGTCGTTCGAGCTGACGCGGGCCGCGGCGGCCCGCCTGCGATCGAGCAGCCAGCCTGGAAGCAGCATCGCCGGCACACTGGCTGCCAGTCCGATGAAGGCTGCGTTGATCAGGAGCGGGTAGGCATGGCTATCCATGAGCATGGCACCCGCGAACGGTCCCGAGGCCAGTCCGAGCTTTGAGACGAACCCACCGAGCGCTGCGGTGCGGCCGGTCTGGTCGAACTCCGCACACATGCCCAGCAGGTAGGAGATGACAAAGGCCCAGGTGATCCCGGTCAGGCAGTTGGCGACCAAGTAGATCCAGGGCGATGCACTCAGGTGGAAGGCGGCCGTACCGACAAGCGTCATCGCCATGCCTGCCAGCAGCGGCCCGGTTCGGCCGAACCGCGTCCCGAACACGACGACCATGGCAGGGCCGACGATGCCGACCCACGTTGCCACGCCGATGGCCGTGCTCGCAAAACCCGTCTCGAGCCCATAGTGGCGGGCAAGGCCAATGAGGTAGGCGGCCAGCCCCATGTTCGCCGCCTGGAACAGGAACACGGCGACGAGCGTGAGCGACAGCAACCCCCACTGCACCTTCCCCGATGCCGCGGCCGGGCGCGGCACGCGGCCGGGCGGATAGTCCTCGAGGAACGGCACCATGAGCAGTGTCGCGAAGCTGAACGCCATCAGCGCCGCGAACAATACCCAGTGCCCGAACAACGGCACCAGGCGTGGCAACACCATGACGCCCAGCCCCCCAAGGCCGAATTGCACCACCAGCAGCATGCCGAAGGTCCGGTCCGGCGACCGGGTCCGGGCGATGACCGCGAACGCAGTACCGACCAGCAGGCCACCGACGCAACCATGCCCGAAGCGGAGCACCAGCAGCGGGCGGGCTGATTCGACGAGGATGGACGCCGCGTCGAGCGAGATCAGGGCGAGCAGCGCGCAGACTGCCAAAGGTCGCCACGGCACCCGCTTCACCAGCAGCACGGCCACCAGCGCACCCACCGCTGCGCCATAGACGTTGGCCGATGCAACCAGCCCAGCCTGGCGGTCGCTCAGTCCGAGCCCATCCACGAGCCCTGCGACCAGCGCCACCATGATGTTGACGTAGAACAGGCCTGCCGTGGCAAGGAAGGCCAGCATGACGGCCGCCAGCAGCCCGTCCGGCGGGGCCTTGCGGATCCGCGACAGCACGGAACTCACTCGCTCACTGCGGACATATGGGGCCCAGCTTCTGGGATTCGCGGACGGCGCGCGCCCAGCGGTAGTCGGAATTGTCGCTGAAGTAATAGTAGACGACGCCGTTCGGCATCAGCACGACTGAGATGCCGCCGAAACCCGACATGAATGGAATCCAGGCCCTGCCCTTGCAGCCGAGATAGGGCCCGGCGTCCCAGGCCCAGACACCGTTGTTGTAGCGGAAATCGTCGCCGCCGGCCTCGAGTCCCGGGTCCGCGGCGGACCCATGCAGCGCGGCCTCGACCTGCCGCGGATCCAGCAGGACCTCGTCACCGAGGCGCCCGCGATCGATTGCCAGGAAGCGGCCCAGCTTCGCCACGTCGTCACGGCGCAGGGTCAGGCCCCAGCCGATGAACGGTTGCGCGGTCGCGTCGCGCGTGCGGCGCGTGATTGCGACCTCAGGGCTCAGCTCCAGCCGGGCCCAAACGGGGTCCACCAGCAGGTCCCGATAGAATTCCGCATCCGCCCCGCGACGTTCGCGCCAGAAGGCCCGCATCGCCGCGCCGAGGATGTAGGTATCCGACGTGTGGTAAACCCAGGTCCTGCCCGGCGCCTCGCGCCGCGGGTAACGGGTGCAGGCCAGGCGGATTTTCTCCGCGTCGTCTTCCACCAGGAAAAAGGGCCGGGTGACCGAGTTGTTCTCGTCCTCCTCGCGCTTGCGCGAATCGTAGCGGCCGGTGGCCATGTCCAGGAGGTTGTCGAAGGTGACGCCGTCCCAGCCGCCCGCCGCGCGGCACGCGGGAACGTAGTCCACGACCTTCGCGCCGCGCGCGCCCGGGTACAGCAGTTCGAGGCGCATGAGGGCAAAGCCGGCGAACACGGTCTTCGCCAACGAATAGGACGGCAACAGCAGCTCGTCGCAGTAGGGGTAGGTGCCGGCGCGCGTCTCACAGCCGCCCACGTAATGCGTGCCATCCACCAGCACGCCGAACGCGGTCATGTGCTGCGGCGAGACGTCCAGCTCCGAGCCGAACTGGCCGGGATCCACGCCTGGATGGTCGATAGCCAGGGCGGCAATCGGCTTCACTGCCAGGCGGCCCGCGACCTCACGGCGGAAGGCATCCGCGACCGCCGCCGCGCTCGACGAAGTCTGGCGTTCCCATTTCGCGGCCACGACACCCCAGGCGTCGAACTTGAAATACATGCAGGTCTCCTGCGAGACCTGATAAGCGACACGCGAAACCCGGCCGTCGCTCCGGTACAGGAACGTGAGTACGCCGTTGTGCATGCAGTTTGCATTGCGCTCCTGCAGGGCAAAGGGGAGCGAGGCCCGGTTCCAGTCGCCGTCGCCTGATTCGTGCCAGGTATGCCCGGGGCCGACGATCCACTCCCACCAGCTGTGTTCCGACGGCCGGCTGCCGCGCTCGACGGGCACCAGCCGATCGTCCACCTGCACGAAACCGAAGTCGAAAGGCGGCGGCACGCGGTAGCTCGCGTCGTTGCCGCGCGCTGCATTGAACGAGTCCGCCAGCAGTCGGAAGCCGGCCTGGTCGGCGGCCACGTTGAAGGCGAGGCGGCCATTGAACGCGGCGGTGGCGGGAGCGGCCCCGGCCGGCGGCGCAAATTCCTGCATCGACACGGGCCCCGCCAGCGCTTCGTCGCCTGTCAGCAGTGCCATCGACAGTTGTCGGCGAACCACCTTGGCGAGCGCGGGCAGCGGCTTGCCGACGACAGCAATGTCGTCGAACCAGCAGGTCGCGTCGGCGGCATCGCCCTTCGCCCGAACTCGCAGCACCACCTGGCGCGTATCCGACAGATCGGGCAGTGAGGTGGCGCCGCGATGCAGTGTCACGCCGTCATCCTGCCCGTTGCCGATGCGAAACACCTCCAACCAGGTCGCGCCTCGGTCGACCGAGACCTCCACGATGCAAGCGTCGGTCGGCGCGAGCCCTTGGGCCGCGATGGCCGCGGACGCGCGCACGTCGCCAAAGCCGGCCGTGCTCAGCCCGGCGACCGCGGCTGCGGATCCGGCCAGGCGCATGGACACGTTGCCGTCGTAGCGGGTCAGCTGTATCGAACCGGCGCCGTAAGCCGCCCAGCCCTGGGCCTCGCCATCCTGGAAGTCATCGCTGAAAAGAGTGTCCGCCCCAGCAGCGGGTGCCGCGAGCAGGAGGGCGATCAGCGTTGCCGCCGGCCACGTCATCGAGTCTCGATCCCGGCCTGTTCGAGCGCGGCTGCAAGCGGCCGCAGCTGGCCTGCGTAGTGGCGCCACTGGTCACGGGCGTGACGATACAGCGGCTGGCGCACCTGGGCCGCGCTGGCGGTCGCCGACGGGCGTGGATCCTCATGGAAGCTCAGGCAGGCCTCCTCCCAGGGCAATCCGCAGAAATCGAGAAGCCTCCGTGTAACTGCTTCCTGGTCGTCGACGAGGGCCTCATAGTCGACGTCGAGGAACTGCCCTGGGAACGTCAAGCGCCAGTGCTCCATGAGTCGGTGATAGGCGATCAGGTACCGCGCCAGGTCGGACTGGTCGTAGGAGAACGGATACCCCATCCGGAACAACGTCCTGAACATTGCGTAGCCGCTCGCCATCGGATGCCGACGCAGGTGGACGATGCGCGCATCAGGTAGCGCTCGCCGGATCAGGCCGAGGTACAGAAAGTTGAGGGGTGTCTTGTCGATGACGAACGGCCCAGCATGGCCGTAACCGCGGATCGCGTTCCAGTAGCCGCGGCCGAGCTTCGCCAGGTCGGCATTCGCCGCAAGCTCGATCCGCTGCGACTTGCCCGCTGATGGTCCGGCGACGCGCATCACGGCCAGCGCGAAGTCGTTCACCTCGCCAACGCTGGCAACCTTGCTGTGGCGCCCCAGGATCCGCTCGACCAGGGTGGTGCCGCTGCGCGGCAGCCCGACGATGAAGATCGGTCCAGCCTGCCCATGCCCCACTGCGGGACGCCGCGCCCATTCAGCGTCAAAGGATCGCATGATCTGGCCGATGGCCCGCTCGTCGGTTTCGATCCGGTAGGACAGAACGCGGCGGCGATGCGCCGCGCCCGTGGCGACGTGCTCGAACGACGCCTCGTAGCGCCCGAGATCCTCGAGTTCCTTGGCCAGGGCGAAGTGCAGCGGGATGCGTGCCGCGGTATCCCCTGCTGCCAACAGCGCCTGCTGCAGCTGCTCTACGTGGTTGCGCTCCAGGGTCTGGCGGCGAAGCGTCGCGCGGTTGTAGTACGCATCGCCATCGGCCGGCGCGCGCCGAATGAGATCGTCGAGCAATGCCTCCGCCTCTTCGAGGCTGCCGACCGCGACCAGGGCGCTTGCCAGCGCATAGCGTGCATCTGGATCGTCCGGACGCAGGGACACGAGCCGGCGTGCGGCACGCTCGGCGGCAGCGTGCTGTCCAAGGTGGGTGTGGGACTCGCACAGCCGGCGCCAGGTCATCGCGTCCTCGCCGGCCACGGCCTCGATCGCGTCGAGGTGGCTGCGCGCTTCAGCCACCTCGCCGACATGCAGCAGCGCCTCGACCTCGAGGAACATGGCAAGCCTGCCCGCTCGATCCAGCCGGCGTGCATCGCGCGCGGCATCGAGCATGCCAGTGAAATCGCCCAGCATCTGTCGTGCACGAGCCATGAGCATTGGCCCTTCGGCGCGGGCGGGATACATGGCCAGCAGACCTTCGCACTGCGCTGCGGCCTCCGCGGCGCGCCGCTGGCGCAGCAGCCCGTCGACGCGGCGAATCAAGTCCATCGCGTCGCTGCCCGGGCCCGGCCGGTGGCTGCTGTCAGCGATCAACAGGGCCTCCATGGCGGCTGCGTCGGCGCGTTCGGTGCACCGCTCAGAAGTTGTACGTCAATGTCAGGCCATAGGTACGTGGCAACGAGATCAGGTCCTTCGCACCATTGCCGAAGTAGCCAACGGCCGGGGCGGTGCCCATGTATTCCTCGGTGAACACGCCGGTCACGCCCCGTTCATTGGTCAGGTTTTTCGCCCAAAGCACCGCACTCCAACTCTTGGCCGCCAGCGTGACCGCTGCGTCCCAGATCTGGAAGGAGTCCATCGTCACGTCGAACAGTGGCGACGACCCGAGCGCGTTGCGCGTCTCCGACTGGTAGTAGGTGCTGAGGTGCGTGATCAGCTCGAAGCCCGTGCCAACCGGCATGCGATAGTCGAGCGCAGCGTTGAACAGATGCTCTGGCGCGCCCGGCAGCCGCGTTCCGTCCTCCTGGATCAGGGTGCCGAGCGGCGATATGAAGTCGTCCGTCAGTTCGGCGTCAGTGTAGGTGTAGCCGAAGGAGTAGGTCAGCCTGTCCGTGAAGTTGCCGGACAGTTGCAGTTCGAGGCCCGAGGACTTGGCCGACTCGCCGTTGGAGACCACGAAGAATCCCCAGTTCGGCGTGGCCGTATTGAACTGCGGATCCTGCCAGTCGACATAGAACATGGCGACGTCGTAGCGGACGCCGCCCAGGATGCCCTTCACGCCCACCTCGTAGTTGGTCACCGTATCCGATTCGTAGAGCTGCCAGCGCGGATCTTCGAAGTAGTTTCCCTCGGGGGGCGGGACGGTTGGCACCGCATTCGAACCGCCACGCCGGTAGCCCTGGGACACCGTTGCGTACAGCAGGTCGTCATCCGCAAAGTCGTATGCGGCATTCGCCTTGAACAGCACGTCGTTCTCGCTCGACTTGAAGGTCGCCTCGGTGAGCGAGGAGAACGCTGCATACACCGGCAAGTCGATCAGGGTGTCATTGCGCGACTCGTTGTCGAAGTAGCGCAGGCCACCAGTCAGGCTCAGACGATCAGTGGCGCGCCAGGTCAGCTCGCCGTATGCGGCGAAGTCCGTGAACGACTCGTCGCGACGGTAGATGAAATCCTGGTCGCCGGTCACGGCGCCCTGCACGGCCGGCGGCACGAGCGCGTCCCACCAGCGCTTGAAGCCGCGCAGGAAACTGTCCTGGGTGGCCCGCAGGTCCTGATCCTGGTACCAGAGGCCCGCGACATATCCGAGCGGTCCGCTGCCTTGCGAGACCAGCCGCAGTTCCTGGGTGAAGCCCTTGTCCTGGTAGGCACGCAGGGCCGAGGCCATCGGCCGCGGGTAGTTGTAATAGAAGCTCAGGAAGCCCGCCTGCGCATAGAACCCGGTGTTCTCGCTGGTGCTGTCGCCCGAATGGTCGTAGTACGCCGTGCTCGAGGTCAGCGTTGCAAAGCCGAGATCGACATCGACTTCGAGCGACGTCAGGTCGACCTCGCGGGACGACGGCTCGAGCTGGATGGAACCGTTCTCGTACTCCTTGTAGCGCCGGCCATAGCCGTCGGCGCCCGGCGTCGGCTGGCGGCGGCCGCCCACGTCGTCCTGCTGGAAAAAGTAGTTCAAGGTGACATCCACCGCTTCGGTCGGCTGCCAGCGCGCGCTGGCGCGGCCGTACCAGACCTCGAACCAGTCGGCGTCCTTCCTCGAGCGGTACTCGGCAGCGGGGTCGAGAATTCCGTTCGGCGCGACCGGGATGCCGTCGCTGTCGAGCACGTACAGGTTCACGTAGTCCGTGATGCCCGGGTAGTCCGCGCGCGACAGGTTGAATCGCAGGGCCAGGGTCTCGCCGACCGGCACGTTGAGCATCAGGTCGCCTGCCCAGCCCTCGCTGTCCGAGCCGTCCACTTTGCTCAACGATGCGCCGACCTGGCCGCGGAACTCGCCGAGCTCGGGCTGGACCAGCACGTAGCGGACGGTGCCGCCCAGCGAGCCTGAGCCATACAGCGTGCCCTGCGGGCCCCGCAGCACCTCGACGCGCTCGATGTCCTTCAGCAGGAAGTTCGCATACAGCGGCGTGTCGCCGACGTAGGTCGATACCGTCGCGACCGAGGACAGGGCGTAGTCGCCAAGCGCCGCGCTGTCGACATTGAGGCCGCGGATGCGGATGCTGTTGACCACGGCCGCGTTACGCGGACCGCGATCGACCATGCTGACACCGGAAACCGACCTCAGCAGCTCCGGCGTGTCGAGTATCTGCGCGACGGCGATCGACTCGCCGGACACGGCCGTGATGTTGTACGGAACGTCGAGGATGTTCTCCTCACGGCGGGTCGCCGTGACGATGATCTCTTCGAGTCCCGCACCCGGCCTGGTGGCCTGGCCTTGGGCCATGGCGGTGGTCGCAACGACCAGACCGGTACCCCCGAACAGGGCCCGCGCGATCGCGAGCGACAGCGTGCTGCTTTGGCTGCTCTTATGGCTCGGCATGGGGGTCTCCCTCAGTAGTACAAGCGGTTCGTGGCAGGATCGTGTCGTGAGCCGGTGGCTCGCATCGTCATCGTGGCCGCGCAGCCGGCACGTCGAGCGAACCCAGGGTGCCGAACGCATCCGCGCGGCTTGCCCCGGGCTGGTAGGGGGGGAAGACGACGCGGGTGTCGCGGAAACTCTTCAGTGTCTGGCCAAGGCCATTCCAACCGCGCTCGCGCGCGGCCCGCACCTGATCGAGGTCGAGTTCAAGCGCGATGATTTCGCGTCCCGACCCGGCCACGTGCAGTTGCTCGCCCCCCGGACCAAATGCGCACGAGCGGCCGAAGCCCAGCTGCCCTGCGCAGTTGACGTCGATGAAGTAACACTGGTTGGTCGCCGCGCTGGCACGCGCGATGGCGATCTCGACTTCGCGATCAATGGTATTGGTGAGGCTCGGGTGGAGGATGACCTCGGCGCCCATCCACGCCAGACTCCGTGTGGTTTCCGGGAACCACATGTCGTAGCAGATCGACAGGCCGAAACGGCCGACGCCCGGCACGTCGAAGACCGCCCCGACGTCGCCGCTTGCGACGCCACGTTCGTAGGGGAGGAACGGATAGATCTTGCGGTAGCGGGTCACGACCCGGCCGTCGGGATCGATCACCGACGCAGTGTTGTAGACCTGCCCGGCGGACTGCTCATACAGGGTGCCCGGCACCAGCCAGGCTCCCACCTCACGGGCCACATTGCAGAAGCGCTGCTCGACAGGTCCGGGTAGCGGCTGGGCGCTCCTGACGACGGGCCCGAGCGCTGCCAGCTCCGCGGCAACCACCATGTCTATCCAGGGGAAGCGGGCCTTGACGCCGCGTATTTCACGCTCGATCTGCTCGACGTTGTCGCCCGTGGAGAGTTCGAGCTGCAAAGCGGCGACGGAGAATGTCCGCATCTGCCCCCCTCAGTCGAGCCACCGGCGGTGGCCTTGCCGCAACAGGACGCGTCCCGTCAGTTGCTGACTTGTGGCATCAGAATGACACGGAGCGGAGTCTGCCAAAGGTCCAGTTCGCACCAATCAATGGTGCCAGTTTTGCCCCGGGTCACGCCAAGGCGGGCTTGGCCATCAGCGCGCTGTCGATCAGCCGGCCCTCGGCATTGCACCAGAGAATGCGGTCACCGTTGATGGCGACCCGGAAACGGGTGATTTCGCCGTACGCCCATTCACGCCACTGCCGGCACCACAGGTCGCCCTCGATCCACCAGCTCCCGTGGTCCAGGTCCTCGTTGGCGAAGCCCGCCCGACCGGACATCGTGCCGTCGGCGGCAAGCTCGATGGTGCAGGGGTCCCCGTAGACCGTCTGCAGCAGGAGGGTCGCTCCCGGCATCACGCGGCGCAGCTCGTCGCCAGACAGATAACCGCCCGGCGCCGGCGGCACCCGGGCGTTGACCGCCTTCAGCGCATGCATCGCCTTGGTCAGCGCATCGATGCCGGGCCGGATGTTCTCCTCGCGGATGCTGGTGACGCTGAGGCGGAAATAGTTGTGCGGCCCGTCCCGCTGCGCGTAGTACCGCGCGGCCGGCTCGATGAGCACGCCGCGTGTCGCAGCTGCGGCAGCGAGGTTCGCGACCTCGAGCCCGTCGGGGCCCCGCACCCAGTAGGTCGTCCCGCCCCGCGCCGGCGGAATGGCGATCGACAGGGGCAGGTAATGATTGAGCGCGTCGCGCAAGGCCCGCAGGCGCGCGCGGAACACCTCGCCGACCCGCAGCATAATGGTGTCGTAGTGGCCGAGCGCCAGCAGGTGTGCCGCCGTGCGCTGTACGCTCAGCGGCGGGTGCCGGGTCGTCAGCCGGCGCAACGCGCGTGCCGCTCGGACCAGGCCGGGGGAGGCAACCAGCACGCCGATGCGCAGCACCGGCGCGAGCGACTGCACCAGGGTCACTGCATACACCACCCGTGCGGCCTCGTCGCCTCCGCGCAGCGCGGGCAGCGACGGCTCCAGATAGTTGGTCTCGCACTCGAAATCGTCCTCGACCACGACGAAATCGCGGTCGGCCGCCATGCGCATCAGGTCGCGGCGGCGCGCGCCCGACAGGGTGGCACCGGTGGGACGCTGGTGGCCTGGCGAGACGTACACGATGTCGCAGACGGCCAGTGCTTCGTCGACGACGATGCCTTCCTGGTCGACCGGTTGGTGAACGAGCCGCGCACCGCGCCGCAGCAGCAGCGCAATCAGCTCGGGGTTGCCGGGTTCCTCGACCGCGACCGTGGTACCTGGCTGAACCAGCAGCTCGGCCGTCAGGAACAGCGCCTGTTGCGCACCGGCCGTGACCAGCACCTCGTCTGGCCGTGCGTGGATGCCGCGCCGCGGCAGTACCTTGGTGCGGATCTCCTGTACCAGCATGGAATCGTCAGCGTCGCCTGCGTCGACCGCCCACTGCTGGATCTCCGGCACCGACAGCGTCAGGCGACTCGCCTCGCGCCACTCGTGCACCGGAAACAGCGAGCGGTCGAGGCGGCCTTCGACGAACGGATAGGGATACTTCTGCCAGTCGGGCGGAATCGCGACCAGCTGCTCGAGCTGCCCCAGCCCCCGCAGCCGCCGTGTCCAGGCTGGCTCTCCGGCAGGCGCAGCCCGGCCGGACACCCCGGTCTCCGCACGGAGGCTGCCGCCCCGCCGCTTGCGGCTGACGAAAACGCCGCTGCGCGGCCGCGCCTCGAGGTGACCGTCGGCGATCAGCTTCTGGTAGGCGGCGGCCACGGTGTTGCGGGAGACGCCGAGATGGCCGGCCAGCGCGCGACTCGACGGCATGCGCGTGCCGGGGGCGAGCGACCCGAGCGCGACGCCGGCCACGATCTTCTGCCGGATCTGGTCCTGCAACGCGAGGGGATTTTCGCGGCTGACCTGCAGCACCGAGGAGGCGAGCAGACCGGCGACATTGCGTCGCGAACGCGGCATCGTTACCCGACCGCCTCCAGGCCGCACCATTCCGCGACGAACAGCGCGACCACCTGCGTGACCCGACGCAGCGACTCGAGGTCGACACGCTCGTCGAAGCCGTGGATGTTCTCCGCAGTGGGCCCGTACACGAGCGCCGGGATGCCGGCATAGAGGCCGTAGAATCGCGCGTCCGTCGTGGCCGTGAGGGGTTGCAGCCCGAGCGCCGAACTCGTGACTCGCCCGTGGCAGCGCTCGAGCAATGCCTGCGCCGGGGTACCCTTCTGCAGCACGTATCCCTCGGCTTGAAAGCCGTGGTAGACGACCTCCGGCGGGTTGCGGGCGAGGAACGGATCGCCCGTTGCCGCATCCGCGATCGTCGCCTCCACCTCGCGCCGCGCCGCGGCAAGATCCTCTCCCGGAAAGACGCCGACCCGAACGTCGAAGGTGCACCATGCCGGCACGCTGGAAGTCCAGTCACCTCCTTCGATTCGGCTGACGACAAGATTGATCGGATGCGCATGGCTGGCGTACTCGGGGTGCTTGCGTTCGTTCCAGCGCGCTTCCAGGCGGTGCAGTGCCGCGACCAGCGGGAAGCACGCTTCGATCGCGTTCGAGCCGGATCCGGCAACGGCCACGTGCACCGGTTTGCCGCGCAACCTGACCTGGAACCACAGAACGCCCACCTGCGCCGGACTCAGCGTTTCAGCCGATGGCTCGGTGATCAGCGCAGCCTCGCCGCGGTAGCCGCGCGCGAGGCAGGCGAGCGCCCCGTTGCCGGTGCACTCCTCTTCGATCACCGACTGCACGGCGACCTCCGCCGCCGGCGCCAGGCCGAGGCGCGCGAGCGCGTCGAGGGCGAACAGGTTGGCGGCGAGGCCCGCCTTCATGTCGCCGGCGCCCCGCCCATAGAGCCAGTTCCCCTCGACGTGCGGTTCGAAGGGAGGCGAAGACCACATGTCCGCAGGCCCGGTCGGGACGACGTCGATGTGGCCGTTGAGGATCAGCGACTTCCCGGCGACCTGCCGGGGCCGGTGCATGCCCACGACGTTCCATGCGTCGTCGTAAGACACCGCGACGGGCGAGAAGCCCGGCAGGTGACGGATCTCCGCCACGTCGATCTTCCAGCGGTCGACGGCGAGGCCCCGGGCGCGCATCGCTGCCGCCATGAAGTCCTGTGCCGGCGCCTCCTGACCTCGCGTTGAGGGCAGACGCGTCAGGTCTGCCAGGAACGCGACCTGTCCGTCGAAGCCCCGGTCCACGGCGTGACAGATCGCATTCGTCAGGTCGGCAGTGAGCATCGCCCATCCTCGCTTCTGGAGTTCCCGGGTCGGACACCGGCAGGTCACGGGCATTGACCCGGCTGCCCTGATTCCGACCTCGAAGATAGCCGATTCTGCAAGACGCCAGTCCAGATCACCCGGCCCCCCGCGCAATCCAACTGGGCAGCGACGTTGACCTGGCTGCCGCCGGGATTGCCGTTGAAAGCGCAGGGCGCCTTGAGTACACTGCCCGGCTCGCGCAGCGGGAGACCGATCTCGCCATCGAGGCCCTGGCCGATCTTCCCGATTCGGCATTCAGACAGGGCTTCGTAGAACGCACTGTCGGCCCAAGGCGACGGGATGTAGCTCAGCCTGGTAGAGCACTACGTTCGGGACGTAGGAGTCGAAGGTTCAAATCCTTTCATCCCGACCACCCTCCCCGCTCACCAGCACCTTGTCCACGCGCCGGCCGTCCATGTCGACGACCTCGAAGCGCCAACCCTCCCAGGCGAATCGATCCGCCGCCTGCGGGATGCGGCCGAGCTGGTGCAGCACGAAGCCCGCGACCGTCGTGTACTGGTGCTCGTCCTCGCCCGGCAGCGGACCCAGCCCGAGCGTGTCGCGCAGGTCCTCGATCGGCAGGCCGCCGTCCACCAGCCACGAGCCGTCCTCGCGCGGCTGGATACCAGACGGCACCGGCGTACCCATGGCCCCGATCTCGCCGACGATCGCGCCCAGGAAATCCGAGTCGGTCACGAGCCCTTCGACCTGGCCGTATTCGTCCATGACCAGTGCGAACTGCCGGCCCTCGGCGCGAAAGGTCTCGATCAGCGACGTGGTGGTGGCCGACTCCGGCACGCGCAGCGGATCACGCACGTGTGCCGCCAGGTCGAATGGCCGGCCCGCGAGCGCATCGGCCAGCAGGTCGGTGACCTCGACGATGCCGAGCACGTTGTCGCCACCGCCGCGGCAGACCACGAGCCGCGTGTGCGGCGCGGCGGCGACCTGCTCGCGGATCATGGCCGGGTCGTCGTCAAGGTCCACCGCGTAGAACTGCTGCCGCGGCGTCATGATGCTGGTGACGCGCCGCTCGTCGAGCCGCAGCACGTTCGACACGAACGCCTGCTCGCTGGCGTGGAACACGCCGGCCTGCGCGCCCTGCCCCATCAGCACGGCGATCTCCTCGTCGGACACGGGGGGTTCGCGCTCGGTGCGGTGCGGCACCAGTGCCAGCACGGCGTCGCTCGATTTCGCCAGCAGCCAGACGAACGGGGCGGCAATGCGCTGGAGCCAGCGCATCGGCGGGGCCACGACCATGGCGATGCGCTCCGGCGCGAGCAGCGCGATGCGCTTCGGTACCAGCTCGCCGAGTACTACCGACAGGTAAGTGATGATCACCACCGTGACGGCGAACGAGATGCCGCGCGCATGCGGTGCGAGCAGCGGCCAGGCCGTGAGTTGCGCCGCCAGCGGTTCGGCGATTACGTCTTCGCCGACGGCTCCCGCCAGCACGCCGACGGCGGTGATGCCGATCTGGATCGTCGACAGGAAGCGCGAGGGCTCGTGGTGCAGCGCCACCGCGGCCGACGCACCCGGTTGCCGCTCCTCAGCGAGGTGCTGCAGGCGTGCGCCGCGAGAGGCCACCACCGCCATCTCCGACAGGGCGAAGACGGCGTTGAACGCGATCAGGAGCAGGATCAGGGAAAAGTCCATCGGGCGGAACCGTGCTGGGTGCGGAAAGCCCCATGATATCGGCCCGGGCACCGGTACCGCGTCGGGGTTCTCGCGCCCGGTGCAGCCTGCTAGGGTGTCGGCCCCATCTGCCGGAGCCGACCATGACCGCCACCTGCCAGCGCATCGTGCTCGCCAGCCGCCCGCAGGGCTGGGTCACGCCTGAGAATTTCCGGCTCGAACGGGTGCCGGTGCCGGTGCCGGGCCCCGGGCAACTGCTGGTGCGCAATCACTTCCTGTCGCTCGACCCGTACATGCGCGGGCGCATGGAGGAAACCAAGGGTTACGCCGAATCGCAGAAGCTGGGCGAGACCATGATCGGCAGCACGGTGGGCGTGGTCGAGACGTCGAATCACCCGGGCTTCGCCGCCGGCGAGACGGTGCTCGGCATGTTCGGCTGGCAGGAGTACGGGCTGTCGGACGGCACGCAGCTCATGAAGGTCGACACGCGCGCCGTGCCGATGTCGGCCTACCTCGGCGCGGTCGGCATGCCCGGCGTGACGGCGTGGTACGGACTGAACCGGATCTGCCGGCCCAAGGCCGGCGAGACCGTGCTGGTGTCGGCGGCGAGCGGTGCGGTCGGCAGCATCGTAGGTCAGCTGGCCAAGCAGGCCGGCTGCCGCGCCATCGGCATTGCCGGCGGACAGGAGAAGTGCGACTACGTGATCGAGACCCTCGGCTTCGACGCCTGCATCGACCACCGCCGGCACGGCGATGTGAAATCGATGGCGCGCGCCCTGCGCGAAGCGGCGCCCAAGGGCATCGACGGCCTGTTCGAAAACGTCGGTGGCACCTGCCTCGACGGCGCGCTCGCCTGCATGAATCCGTTCGGTCGCGTCGCGTTGTGCGGGTTGATCGCCGGCTATAACGGCCAGGACATCGCCATCCACAACGTGCGGGCCCTGCTGGTCTCGCGCATCGAGGTGCGCGGTTTCATCATCAGCGACCACCTGGACGTTTGGCCGCAGGCGCTCGGGGAACTCGGGCGCGGCGTGGCCACCGGCGCGCTCAAGTACCGCGAGTCGATCGCGGAGGGGCTCGCCGCGGCGCCCGATGCGTTTATCGGGCTGCTGCAGGGTCGCAACTTCGGCAAGCAACTGGTGAAGCTCGCTTGATGCGCCCCGCCGCCACGGTGCTGCTGCTGCGCGAGGTCGGCGGCGAACTCGAGGTGCTGATGATGCGCCGCGACACACGCATCGCGTTCATGGGTGGCATGTGGGTGTTTCCGGGCGGGCGCGTCGATGCGGCGGACACGTCGCCGTTGGTGCGCTCGCGGGTCCCCGCGGCAGTGCTGCAGGCCTGGCAGGGACGCCTGCGCTCGATGCAGGGCGCGCCGTTGGTCGAGGACGAGTCGCTGGCACTGCTGGTGGCGGCGTGCCGCGAGACGTTCGAGGAATCCGGCGTGCTGCTGGCCACCGACCGGTCGGGCGCGCCCTGCTGCCCGGAGCGGGCCGCTCGCCTGCAGGACCTGCGCGCCCGCGTCGCCGGCGAGGCCGCTGCGTTCGGCGACCTGCTCGAACGCGAGGATCTGGTCCTGGACCTCGGCCCGCTCGTCTACTGGTCGCACTGGATCACGCCTTCGCTCGAGCCGAAGCGCTACGACACCCGCTTTTTCGCCATCGCGCTGCCGGCTGACCAGGCGGCGAGCGCGGATCGCTGCGAACTGACCGACCATTTATGGATCCGGCCGGCGCAGGCCGAGCAGGCACTGGCCCGGGGTGAGATCCGCGTGGTGCCGCCCACCCTGCTCACGCTCGAGGACCTGGCCGAGAGTCACGCACGCTATGGCGGCCTGGCAGGGATGCTCGCGGCGGAGCGCGACCGCGCGGCGCCGCCGGTCATGCCGCGCATCGATGTCCGCACCGACGAGTTCCGCGTGGTGATGCCGTGGGACCCCGGCTACGGAGAGGTGTCCGGCGAAGGCTGCCAGCCGGCTGGAGGCTTCCCACCGCACTTGCTGCGCCGGCGTTCGTGCCTGGCGGTGGCACGCGACCGCGAGGCACGCTGAAAAACACAGGCCCCGGACGCAGCTGCGCCGGGGCCTGGGATCGACCGGGCCGCCGTGACGCGGCCGGCCCCGAGCTGGCTACTTGGCCTGGCCCGGCATCACGCTTTCGACGGCCGACTCGACTGCGTCGCTGGCCTTCTGGAACAGGTCCTTGGCCTGGTCCATGACGCTGGTGGTGGTCTTCTCCACCGAATCCTGCGCCTTCGACACGACCGACTCGGCCTGCTTTACCGTCGCAGTGGCCTGCTTCTTCATGCTCGCCACGGCCTTGCTGACCTGCTTCTCTGCCTTGACCACGGCCTTCTGCGCCTTGGGCGGCATCTTCTTGACGTCTCTGACGGCCTTCTTCACCGCGGCGCGCGCTTTCGCCGGCGCCTTTCTCACGGCGGCGCGGACGGCAGCCACCCGCTTCTGGGCGCGGCTCGGGGCCTTCTTCACGGCCTTGCGGATCGCAACCTTCGCCCTGGCGACCTTCACCTTGGTCTTCACCTTCGCGCGGACGACCTTCGCCTTGGTCTTCGTCTTCGCCTTTACCTTGGCCTTCGTTTTGGCCTTGGCCTTCTTGCCGCCCTCGGCCTTCGAGCTGCGCTTGATGTCTGCACCATGCGCACGCTTGTAGGTCTGGATGTCCTTGATGCGGCCCTTGGAATCGCGGACCGCGTAAAGCTTCGTGCCCTTGCTGCTGCGGTGCGTCGTGCGACGCGCCTTTTTCTTGGCTGCCATGAAAACTCCCTCGTTGGTACGGGGCGCGGCGATGACCGCGCGATGCATTTGAGCGCAGTGCGACGCTAGAGCAGCGTCCGCGCCGAGTCAACAAGGGAATACTGCAATCAGCCTGAACCCTGCAGGCCGCGCGCGATGCCATTCACCGAAGCCACCAGTGCGTCGAACAGCGCCCGGTCCTGCCGTCCGGTCTCGCGCCAGCGCCGCAGCAGGTCGGCCTGCATCAGGTGCAGCGGGTCCACGTACGGGTTGCGCAGCCGGATCGAGCGCTGCAGCGTCGGCTCGGAGTCGAGCAGCCGGGCACAGCCCTTCACGGTGAGCATGTGCCGCACCGCAAGCGCGTATTCCTCGCGCAACGCATGGGCGATGTACTCGTGACGGGAAGCCGCCAGCTGGTCGTAGAACTCCGCGATGGCCATGTCCGCCTTCGCCAGCACCACCTCGACGTCGTCCAGCAGTGCCGCGACGAACGGCCAGCGGGCGTACATCTCGCCGAGCAGCCCGGCGCCGTGGCGTGCGACGACCGCCTCGAGCCCGGTGCCGACTCCCAGCCAGCCCGGCAGCATGTGCCGGCTCTGCGACCAGGCGAACATCCACGGAATCGCGCGCAGCGCCTCGACCCCGGTGCCGGAGTCCCGCGTCAGGGGCCGCGAGCCGATCTGCATGCGCTCGATCACGTCGATCGGCGTGACGGCCTGGAAGAACTCGACGAACGCGGGATCGTCGTGCACGCGGGAGCGGTACAGCGCCCGGCTCGAATCGGCCAGCAGGGTCATGGCCTCGGTCCAGCGTGGATCGACCGCCTCGGACGCCCCCTCCGCGGCCGTTGCCATGGCCACGGCGCTCACCGACTGCTCGAAGCTGCGCAGGGCAATGGCCCGCAACCCGTAGCGCTCATTGATGCTCTCGCCCTGCTCGGTCACGCGCAGCCGCCCGCGCAGCGCCCCCAGCGGCAGGGCCTGCACCAGCGCGTCGGTGCGACCGCCGCCGACGCTGATCGAGCCGCCGCGGCCGTGGAACACCAGCAGCTCGACCCCGGCGGCGTCGCATGCTTCGACCATGGCCGCCTGCGCGCGCCTGAGCAGCCAGCGCGTGGCCGCCATGCCGACGGCCTTGTTGCTGTCGGCATAGCCGATCATCACCACCTGGCGGTTGCCGCGCGTGCGCAGGTGGGCGCGGTAGACGGGGTCGTCGAGCAGGCGCCGGATGATGTCGCCGGCGTGCTCGAGCGTGTCCACCGACTCGAACAGCGGCGCGACGTCCAGCGCGACGACGCCCTCCGGGCCATCGGCGAGGCCGGCCCATTGCGCCAGCAGCAGCACGGACAGCACGTCGTCGACGTCGCGCGCCAGGCTCACCACGTACGAGCCGATCGCCGAGCTGCCGTAGCGATGACTGCAATGCCCCATCGCCTCGAACACCCACAGCGAGCGCTTGGCGGCCGCATCCAACGGCGCGGATGGCGACTCGTCGCGCTCCAGCGCGAGCCCGAGCCGCAGCCGCCGCTCCTCGGCGCTGCGCTCCGCCCACTGCGCGTCCTCCAGCGCCCGACCGATCACCTCGCGATGCACATTGGCGTTCTGCCGCACGTCGAGCGTGGCGAGGTGGAAGCCGAACGTGCGCACCCGGCGCAGCATGCGCCGCACGTGGAACAGCCCGGCGTGCTCACCGTGGTTGGTGGCGAGGCTTGCGCAGATGATCTGCAGGTCGTCGACCAGCTGCTCGACACGCTCGTAGTGGCAGGAACGGCCCTCGTAGGTGGCGCGCAGCCGCTCCGCCACCTGGCCGAGCAGCACGCGATACGGCATGCGATCGTGGCTCGCCGGCGTCCCGGCTTGCGCCGCCGGCAGCAGGCCCCGGTAATGCTCGATGCGCGCGATGACCTGCGGCGACACGGCGACGCGGCTTGCGCTCTGGCTCAACCGCTCGGCGAGTGCCTGCGTCTCGAGAAAGTAGCGATTGACGATCAGCTGGTGGTGGCGCAGGCAGCTCTCGCGAATGGTCTTGGCATGCACGTCCGGGTGGCCGTCCATGTCGCCGCCCACCCAGCTGCCGAAATGCAGCAGCTCCGGCACGTGCACTTCGTCCGCGGCCGCGCCGAAGGTGGCCCGCAGCGCCGCCTCGACCTCCTCATAGAAGGCTGGGATGACCTCGTAGATCACCTCGACCAGGAAGAACAGCACATGCTCGCGCTCGTCGGCAACCGTCAGCCGATCGCGGGAATTGCCGGCCGTCTGCCAGCCCGTCGTGAGCTCGGTGCGCACCCGCTCGATGGTGGCGCGCTGCTCGCCGGGCGTGCGCGTCGGGTCGAGCCGGTCGATGAGCAGGCGCGCGATGCGCTGCTGCTGGCGCAGCAGGGTGCGGCGGGTGGATTCGGTGGGGTGCGCGGTCAGCACCGGCTCGATACTGAGTCGCTCGAGCAGCTTGATCACGTCACCCAGCGACAGGCCCCCCGCCGCGAGGCGCGCAAAGCACTCCTCGAGCCCGCCGGGCTGCGGGGTGCTGCTGTCGTTCATGTACTGGCGGCGCCGGCGCACGCGGTGCACCTTTTCCGCCAGGTTGACCACCTGGAACCACGCCGAGAAGGCGCGGATCAGGTCGAGCGCCTCCTCGGGCGGCCGGTCCCGCGTACGCACCACCAGCTCGATCGCTGCTTCCGGCTCGCCCTGGCGGCGGCCGATGGCGGCGTGGCGGTCGCCCTCCACCGTCTCGAACAGCGCCTGGCCGCACTGGTCCTTGAGGACGTCGCCCACGAGCTCGCCCAGCGTATGCACGTCGTCGCGCAGCGCTGCGTCCTTGAGCGGAAAGAAGATGCCTTTGCGGGCCATGGCCGCGGGTGGCGGGCGAAGTCCTTGGGTGGGTAAATGCTACCAGACCGGGTGTAGGCTTGCTCCAGCACCCGGCCGGAGACCCGGATCATGTCCAGAGCGCCGCTCGCCGGCATCCGCGTCCTGACGTTCGAGAACTTCGGCGCCGGCCCGTTCGGCTCCATGTACCTGGCGGACCTCGGCGCCGAGGTCATCAAGATCGAGAGCCGCGAACTGGGCGGCGATGCCACGCGCAGCATGGGTCCGTACTTCCTTGGGGCCCACGACAGCCACTTTTTCCAGACTTTCAACCTCAACAAGAAGAGCGTCGCGCTGGACCTGAAGCGCGCCGAGGGGCGCGACGCCTTCCGCCGACTCGCCGGCACGGCCGACGTGGTGCTGAACAACCTGCGTGGCGACCAGCCGGAAAAGCTCGGCCTCGACTACGCGACGCTCGGTCCGGCCAACCCGCGCCTGCTGTGCGCGCACCTTTCGGCCTACGGTCGCGACAACGAGCGCAAGGGCTGGCCGGGCTACGATTACCTGATGCAGGCGGAGGCCGGCTACCTGCACCTGACCGGCGAGCCGGGCTCGCCGCCGGCGCGCATGGGCCTGTCGATCATCGACTACATGACCGGCATCACCACCGCGACGGCGATCCTGGCCGCGCTGATCGGCGTGCTGAAGAGCGGCTGCGGCGGCGACATCGACGTGTCGCTGTTCGACGTGGCGCTGCACCAGCTCACCTATCCCGGCAGCTGGTACCTGAACGAAGGCCACCCGACCGAGCGGCTGCCGCGCAGCTCGCATCCGTCCGCCGTGCCCGTGCAGCTGTACCGCACCCGCGACGGGTGGATCTTCGTCATGTGCATGACGGATAAGTTCTGGCTGGCGTTGCTTGGCGTACTGGGGCGTGAGGATCTCGCGGACGATCCCCGCTTCGCCGCTGCGACCGCACGCCGCGTGCATCGTGACGCGCTCACCGGCGTGCTGGATACACAGTTCGAGCGCGAGACCACGCAGCACTGGCTCAGCCGCCTGCAGGGACTCCTGCCCGCTGCCCCGGTGTACAACCTCGCGCAGGCACTCGACAACCCATTTGCGGCAGCGATCGGCATGGTGCGCACGCTGCCGCACCCGGCGCGGCCCGACTTCCGCGTGCTCGCCAACCCGATCAAGCTCGACGGCGAGCGCCTGCCCTCCAGGCCCGCACCCGCGCTCGGCGAGCACACTGACGCGGTGCTCGGCGAGGCCGGATTCACGCCGGCCGAGGTCGAGGCGTTGCGGGCCTCGGGTGCGGCGGGCTGACTACGGCGTGGGCAACGGCGCCTGCAGGTCGATCGCCAGTCGCCAGCGCCGTCGCTCGCGTTGCCACACCCGCACGTACACCGCGCGCGACCCGTCAGCTGCGGACTGCAGCACGCCGTGGGTCACGGCAAGGTCAGCGTCGGGATCGAACACCATCCCCACCGACTGCGCGCTGGAGCCACGCTCGAAGCGAGCGTCGCCGGGGCTCCCGTCCCGTGTCAGTCGTGCCGGGGCCGCGTCGTCGCGATACAGCAGCGCGCCTTCGGCCGCGGCACGCTGCAGGGCCTGCGTGAGTCCGCCGCGACTCACGCCGTCGTTCAGTTCGCCTTCGACTTTCGCAAGCGTGCGGTCATCGCTGCGGCCAACGCACTTGCCGCTGGCCGTGGTACTCCAGAAGCGTGCGAAGGCAGTCGCCAGCGCTTCGGATGGTGTCGCTGCCACCGCGTGATCCACGCCGTGATCGAGCACGACGCGCCATTCGTCGTCGCCCACCAGGCGCCACACGCTCAGGTAGTGTCCTGTCGCCGCTTCGCCGCCCGCATCGTTGCTGTAGCGCCAGGGTCCGCTGCTGATCGCGAGCCTTCCGGTACACGCGACGCCCGCCGCGGATGGCGACCACTCGAGCCGGCCCGTCGCGGGTTCGTACGCCGCGAGCCACTGCTGGCCGTTCACGGCCTCGGGACGGAACAGCACCGCGTCCGTCGCAAGGTACTCGGCGAACGCTGCGTGCTGGCCCGATTCGCTCGCCAAGGCCGCAAAGGCGCCGTCCGCCGCCAGCACGTCGTCCACTGGCCCGGCCAACGCCACCCAGGGCAACCCTGCCAGCAGGGCAATGAACAAACTCGGCCGTGGAGTTGTCATAAGGCTCACGGATCGGTTCGGTGCGCGGGCGCGAGCATAACCCGGCGCTGCCGGTCCCGCCCGACCACATTCTGTTAACATCGCCCCTCTTCCTCTCGAGCGAAAACAACCGATGCAGCGAATCCTGATCGCCCTGTTCGCCGCACTTGCCGTCGGCTTCGCCGGCGTCCCGGCGCATGCTTCCACGACCACCGACCAGCGCCTCGCCGACTCGCAGCGCGTGTTCGAGTCCTTCTGGAACCTTACCGAACAGTCGATTCCGACGTACCTGCTCGAGCGTGCCTACGGCGTGGTGGTGTTCCCGCAGGTGATCCGCGGCGCGCTGATCATTGGTGGCCGGGGCGGCAGAGGCGTGATGGCGGTGCGCAAACCGGATGGCAACTGGAGCAATCCAGTGTTCGTCACCATGGGCGGCGCCAATTTCGGCTTCCAGTGGGGCGTGCAGTCGACGGAACTCGTGCTGGTGCTGATGTCGCGGCAGAGCGTCGAGGGCATCGCCGGCGGCAAGGTGACCCTCGGTGCCGATGCGAGCGTGGCGGCCGGACCGCTCGGGCGCTCGGCCACGGCGGCGACGGATGCAACGTTCAAGGCCCAGGTGCTCGGTTACGCGCGCAACGCGGGCCTGTTCGCGGGCATCGCGCTCGACGGCAGCATTATCTCCATCGACGATGATTCCAACGCCTCCGCCTATGGCGTTTCGGGCATCCTGCCCTCGCAGATCCTCGAGGGTCGCGTTGCCAATCCGCCCCCGGCGGCCCGCGAATTCACCGCGGCGCTGACCCGCGCCACCAAGCCGGGTTCGGCCGCGGCAGCGAAGCCGCCGGCTGCGGCCAAGAGTCCGGGCGAAGACCCGAAGCCGGCACCGACGCCGCCTGCGGAGGGCGACGCCGCAAAGACCTTCCCGATGGAAGACCCGGCCCCCGGCGCGCCGCCGCCCCAGTAATTTACGAGTAACTTGCGCATAACCTGCGCGCAGCTCGCGCGGGGCCTAGGGTTGCGGCTGCCGGACTGCCTCGGCGAGACCGGCCCAGATGGTCGGGTCGGCCGAGATTGCAGTGAGCCCGTTGATGATGAACTGCACGCCGATGCAGATCATCAGGAAGCCCATCAGACGGGTCATCGCCACCATGCCGGTGGCGCCCATCACGCGCTGGAAGCGTTCCGCCCCGCGCAAGGTGAACCACGACAGCAGCGCCACGATCAGGATGCCGGTCGCCACGCCGAGGAAGGCCGCGAGGCCGTCCCAGCCGTGGCGCGCGCTGGCTTGCGACGAGAGGCTCATCACCACCGCGAACGAGCCGGGCCCGCTCAGCCCGGGCATGGCGAGCGGCGTGAAGGCGATGTCGTACTTGATCTCGCCGCGTGCCGCGACTTCGCTCGCCACGGTCGGCGCGCTCGGAAACAGCATGCGGAAGCCGAGGAACGCCACGATCATGCCGCCGGCGATGCGCATCCCCGGGATGGAGATGCCGAAGAAATTCATGATCAGGCTGCCAGCCACCAGGAAGCCGGTCATCAGCACGAAGGTGTAGATGCAGGCACGGCGGATCTGCCGCTGCCGCTCGGCTTCCGGCAGGTGCGAGGCAACCGTCATGACCAGTGGCACGGCACCGAGCGGATTGACGATGGGCAGGATGGCCAGCACGGCGCCCGCCGCGTAGCCGAGGAAATCGGTCAGCCAGTTCATGTGCGCACTGTATCCCGCAGCTAGAATCGCTGCATGACCACCTCGCGCAGCACGCCGCGCCTGCGATTCACCGCCCTGTTGTTGGCGGGCCTGCTGGTAGTCGTCGCCGTCTCGCAGCGCACGGCGGCCACTGGACTGGCCGGGCAACTGTTGCAGCTGGCGGGCCTGGCGTGCGTCGCCTGCGCCGCGCTCGGCCGGATCTGGTGCTCGGTGTTCATCGCCGGCCGGAAGGACGCGCAACTCGTGCGCAGCGGACCGTACGCCGCACTGCGCCACCCGCTGTACGCGCTGTCGCTGCTGGCAATGCTCGGGCTCGGCCTGGCCACGCGCAGCGTCGCGATCACGGTCGGCCTGCTGCTGGTCTTCGCGGCCACCTACGTTGCGGCCGCCCGCGCCGAGGATCGCCGGCTGCGCGCCGCGCACGGCGACGAATTCGACCGCTACGCACGCGACGTGCGCGCCTTCGTGCCGCGCCCGGCACGCTACTCGGTACCCGAATCCCTCGAAGTGCAGCCACGCGTGCTGTGGAAAGCGTTCCTCGATGCCGGCTCGCTGCTCGGGCTGTGGGCGCTGCTCATGCTGGTCGACGCGTTGCAGCTCGCCGGTCGCACGCCGACCTGGCTCACCCTGCCGTGATCCCGCCCGAGGCAGGCCTGCTGAAGCGCGATGCGTTCGGGACCGTACGCCGCACCTGCGTACCGGGAACCTCCGGGGAGGTCGACTGCGTGGAGCGCGACACGACGCAGGCGGCGCGCGGTGCGCAGTGGCTGGCCCGCCGACTCGCCGCTCGCGAAGCCCGCGCGCTGCACGCACTGCGCCACCTGCCCGGCGTGCCGCGGCTCGTTTCCTGGAACGGCCGCCGGTTGCTGCGTTCGTGGCAACCCGGGCTGCCGCTGCAGAAATCCGCTGGCGTCGGCCCGGCGTATTTCCGCGAAGCCCTGCGGCTGCTGCGCCGCCTGCACGCCGCCGGCATCGTGCACAATGACCTTGCCAAGGAACCGAACTGGCTGGTGACGCCGGACGGGCTGCCGGCGCTGGTGGATTTCCAGCTCGCGGCGCAGCCGTGGCATCGCGGCCACCTGTTCCGCATGCTCGCGCACGACGACCTGCGCCACCTGCTCAAGCACAAGCGCAGCTATTGCCCGGAGCGGCTCACCGCGCGACAGCGCGCCATCCTCGCCCGGCGTTCGCCGCTCGCGGCCGCATGGGCCCGCAGCGGCAAGCCTCTGTATCGCTTCGTGACGCGCGGACTGCTGGGCTGGGCCGACCGCGAAGGCGCGGGCGACCGCGGCGAACGCTAGGGATCGACCCGCTCGAAATCGAGCGCGGGCGCGTCGCCCGGGCGGAAGTACAGGTAACGGCCGCTCATCTCGGCGAGGCGCGCGTCGCGCTCCGCACTCGAGGCGAACCAGTGTTCCTTGGTCCAGTCGTCGCCGAGCAGCTTGCGGAACGGGTCGTTGCGGCGCAGACGCACGCGGATACCGTAGGGACGCTGCCCGGGCAGGGGCTCGCGCAGGTTGTGGTCGTGACAGGTGGGCATGGCAGGTTCGTCGCGAGTCGAGCCGTCATTCTACCGCGACGCCCTGCCACGGACGCTCAGAACGTGTGGCCGAGCAGCAGGTAGAACGCCCGTACTCCGCCCTCGCCCAGGCCCGCCGCGAGGTAGACCGGCCCCAACGGCGTCTCGGCACCGAGGAACAGGCTGCCGCCCATCTCGAGGTCGCTCCACTCCACGGCATCGCGCGTCGCCCAGGTGTTGCCGGCTTCGAGCGACAGGCCCAGGTAGGCCGGGAACTCGAAGAAGCCGGTGCCGCCACGACTCACGCGCTTGTACCCCAGCGCGCGCACCAGCCCGTACTGCGTGCCGGCCAGCGCATCCCGCGGCAGGCCAGACAGCTCGAGGAAGCCGCCCAGCCGGAACAGTTGCTGCGGCGAGACCACGACGTCGTCGAGCGCCGAGCCGCCCTCCAGCCCGAACACGAAGCTGTAGCGCTTGAGCGAGCGCGCCATCAGCCACGACGCCTCGACGAGGTCCGCGTCGCCGCTCGAGCCGAGCGATTCGCGCTCGCCGCGCCAGGCCGCGCGGAACGCCTGGCCGTGCTTCGGGAAATAGGCGCTGTCGAGACGATCGTAGGCGAACTCCACGTAGGCGGCACCCAGGTCGAAGTCCCGTTGCGGCAGGCCCGGGTCGCCGATCAGTACCTTGCTGCTGCCGTCGCCGCGCGCCAGACCTACGCGCACTTCGCCCCAGTTCGAGAGTTCCGCGCCGATGGCCAGCGCGGCTTCCGACTCGCGCGAGCGATAGCGCGCGACGCGCTGACCGTCCTCGACAATCTGCAGGGTCTGCAGCTCGTAACGCACGCTGGGTGCGACGAACAGGTCGCTGGTGAGGGACAGGGGCTGGAAGAACTCGGTGAAGAAGCGCGGCTCCTCGCCGAGCTGCACGTCGGTCTGCCATTCGGCGTCGTAGCGGTTGAGTTCCGTCATCAGCACGCGCAGGCCGGCATTGGCCGTGGCACCACCGTCGAAGTCCTGTTCGACGCCGACGCCGAGGCGCAGGAAATTGGGCCCCCACGATGTGCGCCGCATGTCGATCTCGAGCCCGAGCGCACCGTCGTCGCGCACCAGGCGGTAGTCGACGGCCTCGTAGCGATCGAGACCATATTGCCGGCCGAGCTTGCGTTGCAGGACGGGCACGTCGAGCGGCTCACCCGCCAGGCCGCCGAATACTGCATCGATGCGATCTGCGTCCTGCTGCGATTTCGGGCCGGCCCGCACGAAGGCCAGCGGTTCGGTGGTATCGGCAGCGCGCGTGCGGCTGGCCACGTAGGCCGCGTAGCGTTCCGGCGGTTGCGACAGCGCGGCAAGCTGCGCACCCACCGACTGGGTGGCGGCCTCACCGGCCTCCATGACCTGGGGCACGCGGGCGAATTCCACCGCCGTCATGGGCCCAAGGTCCGGTTCGATCAGCACGTCCTGTGCGCCGAGCAGCGCGCGCGACGAGCGGGTGCCGCGGCGGACCATGATGCCGATCATCTGGTTGGTGACGTCGAGCGCGGACTCGAGGCCCGCGCGATCGGCGAGCGGGAAGCTGACGTCCACCGCGATCAGCACGTCCACGCCCATCTCGCGGGCGAGGCTCACCGGCAGGTTGTCCACCAGCCCGCCGTCCACCAGCAGCCGCCCGTCGATCTCGACCGGGGCGAGCACGCCCGGTGCGGACATGCTCGCCCGCAGCACCGTCGCGAGGTCGCCGGAGCGCAGCACCACCGGCTCGCCGCTCTCGAGGTCGGTGGCCAGCGCGCGGAACGGGATCGGCAGGCGGTCGAAATCCTGCACGTCCGCCACACGCAGCGTGGCGTTGCGCAGCAGCTGCGTGATCTTCTGGCCCTGCACCAGGCCGAGCGGCAGCACGACGCCCTCGCCCGGGCTGAAACCCAGCGAGCCGCGGGCGAGGATGCCCCGGTCGTCCTGCTTGCGGCGAAACACGAGGTCGCGGCGCGGCGCACGGTCGCGCAGCAACTCCTGCCAGTCGAGCGTGCGGAACAGCGTGGCAATCTCCTCGCCACTCAGTCCGGCGGCATACAGCCCGCCCACGACCGCACCCATGCTGGTGCCGGCCACGGCATCGATCGGGATGCGCATCTGCTCAAGCGCCTGGATCACGCCAACGTGCGCCGCACCGCGCGCACCGCCGCCGCTCAGCACCAGGCCGATGCGCGGACGCTCCGCCGAGAACGGCGTGGCAGCGTCCTGCGCCCGCGCCGCGGACCCGGGCCACGGCAGGACGAAGACACAGGCGGCCAGCAGCAGGATTCGGCTTGGCATGGGCTCGGCTCCGGTTCGCGTGGCGGGATACTAGCAAAGGGCCAGCGCGCGACGCGGCCCGCGGGGATGACGGATAATCGCGCGCCATGTCATTACGGTCGGCAATCCTGTGCAGCGTGTTCGGGGCAACGGCCGCTGCACAAGCGGCGGTGCTCGAGGAAATCGTCGTGACCGCGACGCGCCAGCCGTTGCCCGCGCACGACGTGCCGCTGAGCCTGGGCGCCGTGGGCGACGAAGAGCTGCGCCTGCTCGGCTCCACGCATCACGCGGAGGCGCTGAATCGCCTGCCCGGCGTAATGATCCAACGTGGCAGCGGGCAGGAAAGCCTCACCGCGATCCGCTCGCCGGTCCTCACCGGTGCGGGCTCCTGCGGTGCATTTCTGTTTCTGGAGAACGGCATCCCGATCCGTCCCGTCGGCTTCTGCAACGTCAACGAGCTGCTCGAGGTGAACACGGAGCAGGCAGCGGCGATCGAGGTGCTGCGCGGTCCAGGCACCGCGCTGTACGGCTCGAGTGCCATGCATGGCGTGGTCAACACGCTGCAACCGGCACCGGAGCAACGACCGTCGCGCGCCGTCGCCGTCGATGCGGGCCCGGACGGCTACAGCCGCGCCAGGCTCGCGACCCGCGCCGGCGGCACCGAATGGCAATACGGACTCGCGGGTCTCTACACGCACGACGCCGGCTGGCGCATCGATTCCGGCTTCGACGAGGCGAAGTTCAGCGGCGTGGCCAGCGGCCGCTGGGGCGACACCACGACCCGGCTCGACCTCGCCGCGACCTGGCTCGACCAGGACACCGCCGGCTTCATCACCGGCCAGGGGGCCTACCGCAGCGAGCAGGCGAGCCGCCAGAATGCCAACCCCGAGGCGTATCGCAAGGCGCACGCAGTGCGCCTCACCGGACTGCTGCAACCCGCAACGCCGGGCGACGCGCGGCTCGAGCTGCGACCCTACCTGCGCACGTCGCGCATGGAATTCCTGCAGCATTTCCTGCTCGGCAAGCCGCTGGAGGACAACGGCCAGGAAAGCGCTGGCCTCATGACGTCGCTCACCTGGGATACCGATGCCGGGCGAACCCTCGTCGCCGGGCTCGACGTCGAAGCAGCAGATTCGTTCCTGCGCCAGAGCCAGGACGGCCCGACCACCGATGCGCCGCCGGCCGCAATCGCGATCCGTCCCCCGGGCCTGCACTACGACTACGCGGTGCGGTCGTTCGTCGCCGCGCTCTACGCACACGGCGAGTGGCAACTTGGGCGTCGCTGGCGGGCGACCGCGGGGCTACGCGGCGAGGCGGTGAATTACGACTACGACAACCGCATGCTGGCCGGGAACACCGATCAAGACGGCGTGCCGTGCGGCGCGGCCGGTTGCCTGTACAGCCGCCCTGCAGACCGCACCGACGCGTTCCTCAACCTGGCCCCGAAGCTCGGCCTGTCCTTCGCCGTGCGCGACGGGATGCTGGCCTACCTGAATGCCAGCGTCGGCTTCCGCCCCCCGGAGATGACGGAACTGTATCGCCTGCAGCGCACGCAGCGCGTCGCCGACCTCGATGCCGAACGTCTCGAGGCGCTCGAGCTCGGGCTGAAGGGAGACTGGTCATCGTTCGGGTTTGCCGTTGCGGCCTTCGACATGCGCAAGGACAACGTCATCCTGCGCGACAGCAACGGTTTCAATGTCGACAATGGCCGAACGTCGCACCGCGGTTTCGAGTACGACCTGCGCTGGCGCGTGGTCGACGGGCTCGCACTGGCGCTGACCGGCACCTACGCGCTCCACCGCTACGAATTCTCACAGCGCGCGGAGGGCGGCGAGCAGATCGTCGCCGGCAACGACGTCGACACCGCACCGCGCCAGGTCGGGCGGGCGGCCATCAACTGGCAACCGGCGGCCGACTGGACGTTCGAGGGCGAGTGGCTGGTCGTCGGCGAGTACTGGCTCGACGCGGCCAACGCGCACCGCTACGCGGGTCATGGCCTGCTCAACCTGCGTGGCCGCTGGCAGCTGTCGCCGTCCTGGTTCGCCACGCTGCGGCTCAACAATGCGCTCGACCGCCGCTACGCCGATCGCGCCGACTACGCCTTCGGCAGCTACCGCTATTTCCCGGGCCGCGGCCGCGCGCTGTTCGCCGAGATCGCCTGGCAGGTCGACTGACCGCGTCAGGCGGGGAAAAACTCAATGGGCTTGGTCGTGGTCATCGGCGCCACGTCACGCGCCTCGAAGCGGAACATGCGCACCCGCGCGACGAGCTTGCGCTCGAGGTCGGCATCACCGAGATCGCTCGACACGATGCGGCAATCGGTCACCTCGCCCGACGGCGCGATGGTGACCTCGAGCACCACCTTGCCCTGCAGCGCCGGATTGTCGCGCAGCGCGCGCGCATACAGCGCGTAGATCGCCGACTTGTTGCGGTCGAAGACCAGCTCGACTTCCTCGCGGGTACGCGCGGCCTTGCTGCTCTTTCCCGAGCGCTGCACGTCGCCGGCCGGCGCGGCCGCCACGCTCGAAGCGACCTTCGCCGTTGCGTGTCCGGCCAGCCCGGTCGAACCGCCGCCAAAGCCGCTGCTCGCGGCGGTGACCGCGATTCCGCCGCTGCCTTCGCCCGTGCGCGCCGTCAGCAGCGCACGATCGACGCCGGTTCTGTCACCCGCGCCGGCGTTGAGCGCCTGCGTGGGAGTGGCGTCCGCCACCTCACGATCGCGCAGCTGGGCGAGCTGGTCGGACAGCGCCAGCAGGCCGCTTGCCGCGGCTTTCCGGCGCGGATCCGGTCGTGGTGGCTCATCGGCAACTGGCGCCGCTACCGGGCGCGGCCGCTCGATCCGGGGCAGGATCTCGGGCTCGCTCCGCGGCACTTCCACCTTCGGTTCGGGCCTCGGTGGCGGCTTGGGACGCTCGAGCAGAAACTCGACGACCCGCTCGGGCACGGCCGGCGGCACGACCCGGGACTGCTCGCGTTCGGGCAGCAGCGGGATCACGACTCCCAGGCCGATGAAGATGCCGAGCGCGGCACCCAGCACGCGGCGCACACGACGCTCGTCCTCGGGCGACGGCGTCCACGGCAGGTCGTAGATTCGATAGGCGGTGGCGGTCATGCGGTCGGCCTCACGCCCCAGCCTGTGCGAGCAGCGCCTGCTCGCGTTCCACGACGGCGAGCGAGACCTTCGAGTAGTTCGCTGCCGCGCAGCTCGCCACGACCTTGCGCAGCACCGCATAGGGCAGCGACTTCTCGGCCATCACGGTCACTGCGCGCGGTTCGGACGCGCCGGCGAGCAGTGGCGCTGCCTGCCGGTCGAGCGCCGCGCGCAGCGCCTCGACCACCGGCGCGTCGGAACGCCCGACCTCGGCAAGCGCAGCCACGGCCTCCCCGTTCACGTACAGCGTGTCGCGCGTCACGGTCACCACCGTCGCGGGCCGGGGCTTCTGCTCGGACACCGACTGCGGGATCGCAATGTTGCGCGCGTTGGAGAGTATCTCCGTGTCCGCGGAGTGCACCAGCAGGTACACGACGAGGATCATCAGCATGTCGATCATCGGCACCAGCGTCAGCGGGCCATGCCCGCCGCGCGGCTTGCCATGGCGCGCATGGCGCTCCCGTCCTGTGCGGATCATGTCGGCGCATCTCCCAGCGCGATCTGCGGGAACAGCTCGCGGCTCACGACGTGGCTGCCGTCGCTGCTCAGTCGCACCCGTACCGCGTCCATCACCTGCACGATCGTGTCGTAATCCACGTCGTCGGCCACCAGCAGCGTGGCGCTGGTCTTGTCGGGGAAGCGGTCCTTGATGCCGGCGAGAAAGGCCGAGAGCCGTACCACGTCCTGTCCGGCGGCGGTCACGGGCACGGTCTCGAGCACACCCTGGTTGCGGTCCGCGACCTCGAGCCCGCTGCGGCGCACGATGACCTCGAGTTCGAGCGTGGGCGCCTGCGATGCAGCCTGCGCGCCCGGACCGGGCAGGTGCACCTCCAGGATGCTCGTCCTCGAGAACACGGCCGTGAAGATCAGGAAGAACGCGAGGATCACCATCACGTCCAGCATCGGCACGATGTTCAGGTCGTTGCGGCCGCGGTAGCGCGCGT
>Ga0209254_10000391_pt1 | contig 34821 bp, 32 predicted proteins | sample FrelakmetDIP11DI_FD_187148 | JGI IMG/M metagenome (GOLD analysis project Ga0209254, IMG submission 187148) | Freshwater lake sediment microbial communities from the University of Notre Dame, USA, for methane emissions studies - DIP11 DI (SPAdes)... | ecosystem: Environmental > Aquatic >... | reverse complement strand
CAGCAGGTGCGCGACGACGTCGTGGCGTCATGGGACAACGTCTAGCCGTGAGCCGCCACGAGATCCGCGCTGCGATGCGGCACCCTTCCATCTTCGTCGTCCCCGCGCAGGCGGGGACCCAGTGTTTTTCGAACCGGCAATCCGCTGCGAAGACAAGGAGACGCTGGGTCCCCGCCTGCGCGGGGACGACGATGGAAAGTGCGGGGCGGACGACGGAAGCATGCTGGCGACTCGTGCAGGGCGGATGCAATGCCTTGCGGGCGGGGAATTAGCACCCATGCCGGACTTCCGCGCGATGTACTCGCTGACTGGACGCACGGCGCTGGTGACCGGCGCGTCGCGCGGCATAGGCGCTGCGATCGCGCGCGTGCTGGGCGAGATGGGGGCCGACGTCGCCGTGAACCACCTCGGCGACGAAGCGGCGGCACGAAGCGTCGTCGCCGGCATCGAGGCGATGGGCCGGCGCGCCGCGGCGTTCGACGTCGACGTCGCGCGTCGCGACGTCGCGAGCGCGCTGGTCGCCGCCGCCGAAGCTTCGCTTGGCCCGCTCGACGTGCTGGTGGTCGGCGCCGCGCGCTCGGTCCAGGCGCCGCTCGAGGACGCGCGCGAGGAGGACGTCGATGCGCAGATCGAGACGAACTTCAAGGCGACGGTGCGGCTGCTCAATGCCGTGGTGCCCGCGATGGCGCAGCGCGGCTTCGGCCGCGTGGTCACCATCGGCAGCATCGTGCAGGCCGCGCCGCTGGCGACGCTGCCGATCTACGGCGCCATGAAGGCCGCGCATGAGCACCTGGTGCGCGGAATGGCGGTGCGCTGGGCGAAGAGCGGAGTCACGTTCAACAACGTCTCGCCGGGCCTGATCCGCACCGAGCGCAACGCCTGGCGGCGCGCGAGCGGTGGTGACTGGGACGAGTTCGCGCGCACCTGCAGCCCGATGGCGCGCGCCGGCGAGCCGGAGGAGGTCGCGCACGCAGTGGCGATGTTCTGCGCGCCGGGGGCGTCATTCGTCACCGGCGCGAACCTTTATGTGGCGGGCGGTGCGCAGATCGCCGGCCGGCGCGGTTGATCACGATGGCTAAGGGGAGAGGACGATGAAGCGACGCGATTGGTTCGGGGTGCTCGCCGCACTGGCGATGGCGATGTCCACTGCTGCGAGCGGGCAGGGGCAGCCGGTGCTGAAGGTCGTCGTCGGCGGGCCGCCGGGTGGACTGTTCGACATCGCGCTGCGCAACGTCTCGGAACGGCTGGAGAAGGCGCTCGGCGCCACCGTCGTGATCGACAACAAGCCGGGCGCGGGCGGCGCGGTGGCGGTCGAGTTCGTGAAGAACGCGAAGCCCGACGGGTGGACGGTGGCGATGCTCAACGTCGCCTCGGCGGCCAACGAGAGCCTGATCAGGAACAAGGGCTACAGGCTGCTCGACGACCTCGAGCCGGTCGGCATGTACGCGTACCCGACGAACATCCTGATCGTGCACCCGTCGGTGAAGGCGACGAACCTGCCGGGGCTCGTCGCCGAGATGAAGGCGCGCGGCACTGCGAACTACTCGTCGGGCGGCATCGGCAGTCCCGGGCACCTGGCCGGCGAGATGTTCAAGGCGCGCACCGGCCTGCCGGCCACGCACGTGCCCTACAAAGGCGCGCCGCCCGCGGTGCTCGCGGTGGTCTCGGGCGAGGTCGCGTATATGTTCGCCACGGCGTCGGCGGCGATCGGGCAGGTCGCCCCGGGCAAGGTGCGCGCGCTGGCCGTGACGACCTCGGAGCGCCTGCCGCAACTCCCCGACGTGCCGACGATGGCCGAAGCGGGGCTCGCCGACTTCAACGTCAGCGACTGGGTCGGCTTCGTGCTGCCGAAGGGGGTGCCGGTCGCGCAACGCGACAAGTTGCACGCCGCGCTCGCGGCTGCGTTCGCCGATCCCGAGGCGAAGGAGCGCTTGCGGAAGGCGACGTTCATCCCGCTTGACAAAGCGCTCGGACCTACGGAGTTCGAGGCGTTCCTGCGCGCCGAGGTCGACAAGTGGGCGAAGGTCGTGCGCGACGCGAACATCACCGCGGAGTGACCGGGCTTACTCCACGACGGGCACCGTGTAGTTGAGCGCCATGCGCCCGCCATCCGGATAGAGCGTCTGGCCGGTCATGTAGGAGGCGTCGTCGCTGGCGAGGAACGCGGCGACGGCGGCGACCTCCTCGGGCTCGCCGAGCCGGCCGAGCGGCGTGCGCGAGAGGATCTTGCGGCGCGCGGCGTCGTCGGAGAGGACCGCCTTCTGCGCCATCTCGGTGGCGATCGTTCCCGGGCCGATTGCGTTCACCCGGATGCCGTGCGGCGCGAGGCCGAGCGCCATCACGCGCGTCAACTGGTTGATGCCGCCCTTGCTCACCACGTAGGGCACCTGGTTGGCGATCGCGAGCACCGCGTTCACCGACGACAGGTTCACGATCGCTCCCTTCACGCGCTTCGCGACCATCTTCCGCGCCACGGCCTGGCCGCAGAGGAACATCGACTTCAGGTTCACGCGCAGCACGCGGTCGAAGTCCTCCTCGGCGAGGTCGAGGAACTCGGCGGCGTGCGTGATGCCGGCATTGTTGACGAGCACGTCGATGCGGCCGGTGCACTTCGCCGCCGTCTCCACCAGTCGTGCGACGTCCGCCTTCGCCGAGACGTCCGCGGCGACGGGGACGGCGCGCGGGATGCGCTGCGCGGCCGCGCGGATCGCGTCCTCGGCAAGATCGGCGACGACGCAGGTCGCGCCCTCCGCGGCGAAGCGCTGCGCGATGGCGAAGCCGATGCCGCGCGCGGCGCCGGTGACGATGGCGACGCGGCCTTCGAGTCGGTTCATGAGCGTCCTGCCCTGTCGGAGAAACGGCAATCCTAACGCGCTTGCGGTGGCCGTGCGAGGCGGCTACGATCAGCCGCAGTCATGCGACCGATCGCACTCGTCACCGGCGGCAACCGCGGCATCGGCGCGGGCATCGTCGTCGCGCTCGCGCGGCGCGGCTTCGACGTCGCGATCGCCGACCTCGCCGACACGGAGGACACGACAAGCACGCGCGGCGAGGCGGAGAGGCATGGCGCGCGCACTGCGTTCGTTGCTGCCGACATCGCCGACCTCGCTCAGCACCCGCGCATCGTCGAGGCGGCGTGGGCGCTTGGCGGCCGCCTCGACACGCTGGTGAACAACGCGGGCGTGTCGTCGGCCAGGCGCGGCGACCTGCTCGAGGTGACGCCGGAGAGCTTCGACCGCGTGCTGGGCATCAACCTGCGCGGCACGTTTTTTCTCACCCAGGCGGTGGCGCGCCGCATGCTGGCGGAGGCGCCCGGCGAGGCGCACCGGTCGATCGTCACGATCTCGTCGGCGAATTCCGTGATTGCCTCGCCGGAGCGTGGCGACTACTGCTTCTCCAAGGCTGCCGTGTCGATGATGGCGAAGGTGTTCGCGCTGCGCCTCGCGCAGGCGGGCATCATGTCCTACGAGGTGCGGCCGGGCGTGATCCGCACCGATATGACGAAGGTCGCCGCGGCGCGTTACGACAAGCTGATCGCGGAAGGGCTCACGCCGATCGCGCGCTGGGGCGAGCCCGAGGACGTCGGCCGCGCCGTGGCGGTGCTGGCCAGCGGCGACCTGCCGTTCGTCACCGGCGACGCGCTGAACGTCGACGGGGGCATGCACATCGCGCGGCTCTAGCGTCTCGGCCGTCGTCGTCCGCACCCACTACCCCGTCGTCGTCCCCGCGAAGGCGGGGACCCAGCGTCGCTCGTAGTTCGCTCCTTCGTTGTCCCCGCGCTCTCCGCTTTCGTCGTCCCCGCGAAGGCGGGGACCCAGTATCTTTAGGTCATTGATGCACGGACTCGAACAGGTCGTTCCAGTACGGATTCGACACCTCGATGGCCCTCACCTTCCAGGCCCTGTTCCACCGCTTGATCTGCTTCTCGCGGGTGATCGCGGCCTCGGCCGTCGCGTGCTGTTCGAACCACACATTCGATGCACGCGGTAGCAGCTCGTGAAGCCCTTCACGAAGTCCTCTCTGTGCTCCCATACGCGCTTGGCGAGGTCCGAGGTCACGCCCAAGTAGAGCGTGCCGTTGCGCCTGTTGCCAGCATGTAGACCCAATACGAGCGCTCTTCCATGAGGCGCATGGGAGCCGATCTGGCCGCTGCGTGTCCATTGGCTAACTGGACGACACTGGGTCCCCGCCTTCGCGGGGACGACGACGTAGTGTTGCGCGGGGACGACGACGGAGTGTTGGGCGGGGACGACGACGGAGTGTTGCGCGGGGACGACGACGGAGTGTTGCGCGGGGACGACGACGGAGTCTTGCGCGGGGACGACGACGGAGTGTTGCGCGGGGACGGGGGAAGATCGGACGACGGACGACACTGGGTCCCCGCCTGCGCGGGGACGACGACGGAGAGTGCAGGCCGACAACGAGGTTGCCGGTAGCAACGCAGACGCCGTGCCGGACGTTGCAGAGTCTCGTCAGTCGGCGAGCAGCTGCCGCGCGATGATCATGCGCTGGATCTGGTTCGTGCCCTCGTAGATCTGCGTGATCTTGGCGTCGCGGTAGAGGCGCTCGACCGCAACACCGCGGATGTAGCCGCTGCCGCCGTGGATCTGCACGGCGTTCTGGGTGTGCGCTACCGCGGCATCGCTGGCGAAGCACTTGGCCATCGACGCCTCGATTGTCGCGCGCTCGCCGCGGTCGAGCTTCGCCGCCGCCGCCTCGACCAGCAGCCGCGCGGCGGCCGTGTCCTTCGCCATGTCGGCAATCATCCACTGGATCGCCTGGAACTCGGCGATGGCCTTGCCGAACTGGCGGCGCGTCTTTGCGTACGCGATGCTCTCCTCCAGCGCGTGCTGCAGGATGCCCACGGCAAGGGCGGCGATGCCGATGCGCCCTTTCTCCAGCACGCTCATCATCGCGTGGAAGCCGCGGCCCGGCGTGCCGAGCAGCGCGTCGGAAGGCAGCCGCACGCCGTCGAAGAACAGCGCGCCGATCTGCGAGGCGCGCTGGCCCATCTTGTGCTCCTTGTGACCGCGCGAGCAGCCGGGTGCCTCGAGGTCGACGACGAAGATGCTCATCCCGCGGTGCCCTGCCGCAGGATCGGTGCGCGCGAGCACGAGCGCGAAGTCGGCGACCGTCGCGTTGTGGATCCACAGCTTCTGGCCGGTGATGCGCCAGCCGTCGCCGTCGCGCACGGCGGTCGTCCGGAGGCTCGCGAGGTCGCTTCCCGCCTCGGCCTCGGTCAGCGCATACGCGCAGCGCTTCTCGAAGCGCAGCAGCGGGCCGATGTAGCGTCCGATCTGCGCGGGCGTGCCGTGGGTGGACAGCAGCGTGCCGACCAGCTCGATCAGGCCGCACTGGTCGGCGACGGAGGCGTAGCCGCGCGCGAGCTCCTCCATCACAGCCGCGTACGTGCGCACGTCGGCGCCCAACCCGCCGTGCGCCTCGGGGACGGTGACGCCGAACAGGCCGAGCGCGGCGCACTCGCGGTAGAGATCGGCCGGAAACGCCTCGCTCTCGTCGAGCGATGCCGCGAGCGGCCGCACACGCTCATCGGCGAAGCGGCGCGTCGACTCGCGGATCAACTCCAGCCGCTCTGCGTCGGCGGGCAGCTCGCGTGCAGTCACGGCGCAGGCGGTTCGTTGCCCGTGGCGACCGGGTGCGCGGGATCCGCGCTCCACTCGCTCCACGAGCCGGGATAAAGCCGCGTGCCCGGCAGGCCCGCGATTTCCATCGCGAGCATGTTGTGGCATGCCGAGACGCCGCTGCCGCAGTAGTGCACGACGCGCTCCAGCGGCGTGGCGCCCAGCAGCTCGGCGAACTCGCGGCGCAGCACGTCGGCCGGCTTGAACGTCTGGTCGGGATTGAGGTTGCGAGGATAGGGGCGGTTGCGCGCGCCGGGGATGTGACCCGCGACGGGGTCGAGCGGCTCCGTCTCGCCGCGGTAGCGCTCCGGCGAACGCGCATCGACCAGCGTCACCGAGCGCTCGGCGACCGCGCGCGCGACGTCAGCCGCGGCAAGCGCCGGGCCGACGCGGCGGACCGGCAGCTCGCGCGGCTTCACGACGGGGACCTCCGTGGTCACAGGGCGACCCTCGCGCGTCCACTTGTCGAAGCCGCCGTCGAGCACGGCCACCGCGTCGTGCCCGAGCCAGCGCAGCATCCACCACAGGCGCGTCGCGACCATGCTGCTGCCGCCGTCGTAGGCGACGACCTGCGTGTCTGCGCCGATGCCCAGTTGTCCCAACCTCACGGCGGCATCCTCTGGCGATGGCAGCGGATGCCGGCCGTTGCGCCCGGTCTTCGGCGCGGCGAGGTTGCGGTCGAGGGACGCGAAGCGCGCGCCGGGGATGTGCGCCACGCGATACTGCTCCTCGCCCCACGCGGGGGGCTTGCCGAGGTCGTGGCGGACATCGATCACGACCAGCGCGGGGTCGGCGAGCCGCGCGGCGAGGTCGGCGGTGGAGATCAGCGTCGTGGGCAAGTTCTTCCTCTCGCGCGCGGTCGCGCGTTGATGGGGCCGGGCCGGGAGCTCAGTCGTTGACGACCTGCGGTGTGGCATCGCGCTCGCGCGGCTGCGCCTGCACCGCGATGATACCGGCAGCCACGATCAGCGCGATGCCGATCCAGGCAACGAGCGGCAGCCGGTCGCCGAACAGCACGATGCCGAGGATCGCGGCGAACACGATGCCGCTGTAGGACAGCGCCGCGGTGACGATCGCCGGGCCCTTGCCGTAGGCGCGTGTGAGCGCCATCTGTCCGGCAGTGCCGAAGACCGCGACCCCGGCCAGCATCGCGACGTTGTCCGCCGTGACCGCCGTCCAGCCCTGCGGCAGCATCCACACCAGTGCTCCCGCCGCGCAGAACAGCGCGAAGTAGAAGACCACGCGCTGCTCCGGCTCGTCCGCCTGCACGAGCTGGCGCACGTTCCAGTAGGCCACCGCGGAGACCGCGCCCGAGGCGAGACCGATCAGCGCCGGCCACAGTTGCTCGGGTGCAATCGTCGGGCGCAGCAGGAGGATCGTCCCGACGAAGCCGAGCGCCACCGCGCCGGCGAGGAGTGTGCGGATGCGCTCGCGCGCCAGCAGCGTGAAGAGCACGGCGACGAACAACGGCGAGGTGTAGTTGAGCGCGGTTGCCGTCGCCACGGGCAGGTGCATCAGCGCGTGGAAGAACATGAACAGCGACACGAAGCCCGAGACGCCACGGTGCGCGTGCACCCCGAAGCGCGTCGTGGCCAGCCCCGCGCCTGCGCGGGCGAGCAGCGCAGCCGAGGCCGCCATCGAGGCAAGCGAGCGCCAGAAGACGAGCTCGGCCGCGCTGAAGTCCGCGGCGGCGTACTTGACGCACGCGCCCATCAGCGCGAACGCGAATCCGGCGACGACCATCCAGAGCGACTGCATGGCACGAGCATAACGAAGTCGGCCAGCGCCGCACCATCGCGGTCGTCATTCCCACGCACGCGGGAACCCATCGGCGTTCCCCAATCTACGACGCTGGGTCCCCGCATTCGCGGGGACGACAGCAGGGCGGCCGGGTCGCGCAGCTACAGCCCGAGTTTCGCCATCGCCTCGCCCATCTCGCGCCGGTAGAACTCGTGGAAGTGCTGCATCCCGTCCTCCATCGGCGACTGGTACGGCCCGATCTCGCTGCGCCCCTGCGCGAAGAGCGCCTTGCGGCCGGCGTCCATGCGTTCGGCGATCTCGTCGTCCTCGATCGCGGTCTCCATGTACGCGGCCTGCTCGGCGGCGACGAACTCGGGCTCGAACAGGCCGATGTCCTCGGGATAGTAGAACTCGACGACGTTGAGCGTGCGGTCGACCGCCTTGGGCACGAGCGTGCTGACCACCAGCACGTGCGGGTACCACTCGACCATGACGTTCGGGTAGTAGGTGAGCCAGATCGCGCCGTGCGGCGGGACTTCGCCGCCGTAGTACTTGAGCACCGCCTCGTGCCACTTGGCGTAGGTGCGCGAGCCGGGCTTGGCCAGCCGGTTGTTGATGCCGACCGTCTGCAGGCTTGCCCAGGGCGCGAACTGCCAGCGCAGATCGTCGCAGGTGACGAACTGCCCGAGCCCCGGGTGGAACGGGCCGACGTGGTAATCCTCGAGGTAGACCTCGATGAACGTCTTCCAGTTGTAGTTGCATTCGTGCAGCTCGACGCGGTTCAGCACGTAGCCCGAGAAGTCGACCTCGCCGGTGGTCAGCGTCGCCAGGTCCGCGGCGACGTCGCGCGGGCCGTCGAACAGGAGGCCGTTCCAGCTTTCGAGCTTGCGCGCGCCGAGGTTCGCGCAGGGCTTGTCCGCGAAGTGCGGAGCGCCGAGCAGCTCGCCCTTGAGGTCGTAGGTCCAGCGGTGGATCGGGCAGACGATGTTGTCGGCGTTGCCGCGGCCCTTCAGCATCAACGCCTGCCGGTGGCGGCAGATGTTGGACAGAAGCTCGACGCCCGCGGCGTTGCGCACGAGGATCTGCGCGTTGTCGCGCAACGGCAGCGCGCAATAGTCGCCGGGCTGCGGAACCATCAGCTCGTGGCCGACGTAGCCGGGCGCGCGGGCGAACAGGTGCCGCATTTCCGCGTCGAGCACGCGCGGATCGCAGTACCAGCCAACGGGGAACTGGGAGGTGGCGCGCGCAAGGTGCGCGGCCGATGCCAGATTCGACATGGGTCACGGTCCTCTCATGGATGTGTCTACCAACCCAACCCAACAACCCGGGACGCCTGCAGCGGAATCATGCGCGCAATGCGCTCACTACCGCCGCCCCGGACCGCTTTGCTAAGTCGGCCATCCTGCGAAGGCCGCGTCGCCAAAACGTGCTAGTATAAATAAAGTTCTGCCATCGGGTCAACGGCTTGCGCGCGATTCGGTGGACCGCGCCGGCGCTGTTCCCGGCCCGCCCGGGACAGGCCGGGGCACGGTCCTCTTCCGTGCCCTTTGACCAGCGCCCCCGGGGTCCGTACGCTCGTTTCGCACCCCTGCGCCGACCTCGCCCTTCACGCATGGAACAGACCACTGATTCGCCGGCAAGTTTCGAGGCCGCGCTTGGCGAGCTCGAGGCGCTGGTCGCGCGCATGGAGGGCGGGCAGCTGCCGCTCGCCGAGTCGCTCGAGGCCTACCGGCGGGGCGCGAAGTTGCTAGCGTACTGCCAGGCGACGCTCAAGGACGCGCAACTCGAGGTCGAAATCCTGGAGAAGGGCGTGCTGAAGCCGTTCGACGCGGGGGCGGCGGATGCGTGACGACCTCGCGTTCGCCGTCTGGTCGCGCGAACGGCAGCAGCGCATCGAGGACGTCCTCGACCGCGCGCTGGCCGGAGCGCCCGGCACGGCACTGGTCGAAGCGATGCGCTACGCGACGCTGGGCGGCGGCAAGCGCATCCGGCCGCTGCTCGCCTATGCGGCAGGCGAGTTCGCGCTCGCCGATCCCGCGCTCGTCGACGCGCCGGCCGCGTCGGTCGAGATGATCCACGCGTACTCGCTCGTGCACGACGACCTGCCGTGCATGGACGACGACACGCTGCGCCGGGGCAAGCCCACGTGTCACGTGCAGCACGGCGAGGCGATGGCGCTGCTCGCCGGCGACGCGCTGCAGGCCACGGCGTTTGCCGTGCTCGGCCGCGCGCGGCTTGCCGACACGGGACGGGCCTGCGCGCTGCTCGCCGAAGCGGCCGGCGTGGCCGGCATGGCGGGCGGCCAGGCCGTCGATCTCGCCGCCACCGGCTGCTCGCTCACGCTCGCCGAGCTGGAATCGATGCACCGGCGCAAGACCGGCGCGTTGATCGCGGCCGCCGTCGAGCTGGGCGCGATGTGCGGCGGTCCGCTGGCCGGCGCCGAGAGGCAGTCGCTGCGCGACTACGCGTCCGCGGCGGGGCTCGCATTCCAGGTGGTCGACGATGTGCTTGACGCCGAGGGCACGTCGGACACGCTGGGCAAGACGCCCGGCAAGGATGCGGCGAGCATGAAGCCGACCTACGTCTCGCTGCTCGGCATCGCCGAGGCGCGCCGCCACGCGGAGGTGCTGCGTACCGAGGCGCACGCCGCGCTTGCGCGCTACGGCACGCGCGGACGCCGCCTCGTCGAGCTGGCGGACTGGATCGTCCTGCGGCAGCACTGACCGCGACGCCATGGACGCGATACTCCCCCGCATCGACTCGCCGCTCAACCTGCGCGCGCTCGCCCGCAGCGACCTGCCGCAGGTCGCCCGGGAACTGCGCGCGTTCCTGCTGTCGACGGTGGCGCAGACCGGCGGCCACCTGTCGTCGAACCTCGGAACCGTCGAGCTGACGGTCGCGCTGCACTACGTCTTCGACACGCCGCGCGACCGCATCGTCTGGGACGTCGGTCACCAGACCTACGCGCACAAGGCGCTCACCGGAAGACGCGCGGCGATGGCGAAGCTGCGCCAGTGGGACGGCCCTTCCGGCTTCCCCCGTCGCAGCGAGAGCGAGTACGACACGTTCGGCACGGCGCACAGCTCGACGTCGATCTCGGCCGCGCTGGGCATGGCGGTGGCGGCGAAGCTCAAGGGCGAGCCGCGCCGCTGCGTGGCGGTGATCGGCGACGGAGCGATGAGCGCCGGCATGGCCTTCGAGGCGCTCAACAACGCCGGCGCGTCCGGCAGCGACCTGCTGGTGATCCTGAACGACAACGAGATGTCGATCAGCGAGCCGGTGGGCGCGATCCACCAGTACCTCGCCAAGGTACTGTCGTCGTCGCTGTACAACCGCGTGCGCCGGGGCGGCAAGGAAGTGCTCTCCCGGCTGCCGCCGGTGCAGGAGCTCGCCAAGCGCTGGGAAGAGCACATGAAGGGCATGGTGCTGCCCGGCACACTGTTCGAGGAGCTGGGCTTCAACTACATCGGCCCGATCGACGGCCACGACCTCGACTCGCTGTGCGCCACGCTGGCCAACGTGCGCGACATGAAGGGCCCGCAGTTCCTGCACGTGATCACCAAGAAGGGCTACGGCTACCAGCGCGCGGAAGACGACCCCATCCTCTATCACGGCGTGGCGAAGTTCGATCCCGCGCAGGGCTTCGTCGCAAAGCCGCCGGCGCGGCCCGCGTACACGCAGGTGTTCGGCGACTGGCTGTGCGACATGGCGGAGGCGGACCCGCGCCTTTGCGCGATCACGCCGGCGATGCGCGAGGGCTCCGGGCTGGTGCGCTTCTCGCAGGAACATCCGCGGCGCTATTTCGACGTGGGCATCGCCGAGCAGCACGCGGTGACGTTCGCCGCGGGCCTCGCCTGCGAGGGCATGCGTCCCGTCGTCGCGATCTACTCAACTTTCCTGCAGCGCGGCTACGACCAGCTGATCCACGACGTCGCGCTGCAGAACCTGCCGGTGACGTTCGCCATCGACCGCGCCGGCGTGGTCGGCGCCGACGGGCCGACGCACATCGGCGCTTTCGACCTCTCGTACCTGCGCTGCATCCCCAACATGACGGTGATGGCCCCTTCCGACGAGGACGAGTGCCGCAAGCTGCTGACGACGGCGTTCCGCCTCGACGGGCCCGCGGCGGTGCGCTATCCGCGCGGCGCGGGGCCGGGGGCTGCGATCGATCCCGCGCTGACCGCGCTGCCGGTCGGCAAGGGCGTTGTGTGCCGCCGCGGCGCTCGCCGCGCGCACCGCATCGCGATCCTCGCGTTCGGCTCGCCGCTGGCGGCCGCGATGCAGGCCGGCGAGTCGCACGACGCAACCGTGGTGAACATGCGCTTCGTGAAGCCGCTCGACGCCGATCTCGTGCTCGAGCTTGCGCGCAGCCACGATGCGCTCGTCACCGTCGAGGAGAACGTCGTCGCCGGCGGCGCGGGCAGTGCCGTCGCCGAGGCGCTCGCCGCGGCCGGCATCGAGGCGCCGATCCTGCACCTCGGATTGCCCGACGAGTTCATCGACCACGGCGACCCCGCGTTCCTGCTCGCCCGCTGCGGCCTCGACGGCAAGGGCATCGCCGCGGCGATCGCGCGCCGCTTCGGCCCCGCCGAGGCGTGGTCCAAGCCGGCCGCAGCGTGAAGACGTCATGAACCAGCCCGAATCGCCGCGCCTGCTGATGCCGATGCCCGACGTGCAGTCGGCCGCGGACCACCGCGAGCTCGCCATCGACCACGTCGGCATCCGCGGCCTGCGCTATCCGCTGCCGATCGCCGACCGCGACGGCGTCCAGACGACGATCGCCGACTGCTCGGTGTTCGTCGCGCTGCCGGCCGAGCGCAAGGGCACGCACATGTCGCGGCTGGTCGCGCTGCTCGAGGAGCGCGCGATGCCGGGCGCCGCGCCGATTGCCGTCGACACGCTGCCGGGCCTGCTCGACACACTCGTCGCGCGGCTCGACGCGCCCGCCGGCCGGCTCGAACTCGCGTTCCCGTTCTTCGTGCGCAAGTCGGCGCCGGTGTCGGGGATCGCGAGCCTGCTCGACTACCAGGTGCGCCTGGTCGGCGAGATCGCGCAGGCGCGTCACGCGGTGACGGTCACCGTCGCGGTGCCGGTCACCTCGTTGTGCCCGTCGTCGAAGGAACTCGCCGACTATGGCGCGCACAACCAGCGCTCGGAGGTGACGATGAGCGTGCGCCCGCGCGGACACCTCTTCATCGCCGACCTCGTGCGCGTCGCCGAGGAAGAAGCCTCGGCGGAGCTGTTCGGGATCCTGAAGCGCGCCGACGAGAAGTTCGTCACCGAGCGCGCCTACGACAACCCGCGCTTCGTCGAGGACCTGGTCCGCGGCGTGGCCGCGCGGCTGCGCGACGACCCGCGCATCGAGGCCTTCGCCGTCGAGGCGGAGAACTTCGAGTCGATCCACAATCACTCCGCCTACGCCCGCATCGCGCGCGGCCTCTAGGGTCGGTTCCCGAAGCATCGGGGTCGGTTCCCGAAGCTCAGGGTCGTCAGGGTCGGTTCCCGAAGCTCAGGGTCGGTTCCCGAAGCTCAGGGTCGGTTCCCGAAGCTCAGGGTCGGGGCCCTACGCGTTCCGCTTCGGGAACCGACCCTGAGTTGCGCAGGGCCCCGCTCCTGTGGACGCTGCCCGTCGCACCCCTCCGTCGCCCATACCAGGGAAGCGCTGCTCGTCCCATCCGCGGGCCGCGCCCGGCCGCCCGCCCTACAATCCGCGCGGACGCCTTCACCCGCCCATGATCAAGCTCCTCAAGTCCCGCTACGACGCGTTCGCCGAGCGAGTGCTCTGCTCGCTCTCGGAGATCGAGCGCGAGGACGTGCGCTCGTTCGACCGCTGGTTCTACGGCGAGGGCTGGCGCTGGCTCGCCGGCATCGTCGTCGCGACGACGGCTTGCGCCTGGATAGCCTCGCGGCTGCCGTGGAACATGTCGTTCGTCGAGGCGACGGTCCTGTTCAACGTGATCGTGCTGGCGTTGCTGTGGTCGGGGCTCGGCGCATGGTTCGGCTACCGGAAGTTCAGCGGCAAGCTGTTCCGCTACATCGTGATCGGGCCGCTGCTCGCGCTCGCCGGCGCGTTCGTCGGCGCGTCGGTCGCCGGGCTGATCAAGGGCGCCGATCCGTTCGCGTGGATGCTCGACAGCGCGAAGCTGCGCCACATCGTGATCGCCGGGCTGGTGTTTGGCTTCCTGCACACGGTGGTGGTCGCGCTGATCGCCGTCCTGCGCAACCGCGAGTACCGCGCGCTCGCCGCGCACCTCGAGGCCGAGCGCGAGCAGAGCGAGCTGTCGCGCAAGCTCGCCGAGTCGCGCCTGCGCATGCTGCAACTGCAGGTCGAGCCGCACTTCCTGTTCAACACGCTGGGCAGCGCGCAGCAGCTGGCGGAGCGGGGCGCACCTGACGCGGCGCGGTTGATCGCGAACCTGATCCGCTTCCTGCGCGCCGCCACGCCCGCGCTGCGCGACGAGACCGCCACGCTCGCGCAGGAGAAGGCGCTGGTCGAGGCTTACCTCGGCATCATGCGCACGCGGCTCGGCCGACGTCTCGAGTACGCGGTTGATCTGCCGGCCTCGCTCGAGCGCGTCGTCGTGCCCCCCGGCATGCTGATCACCCTGGTGGAGAACGCGGTCAAGCACGGCATCGAGCCCTCTCCGGGCGGGGGGCGCGTGGACGTGCGCATCGGCTTTGCCGCCGACGGGCGCGTCGAGCTCACTGTTGCCGACACCGGCGCGGGGTTGAACGGGGGCGCGCCGGCAGGGCAGGGGGTCGGGCTCGCCAACATCCGCGAGCGCCTGGCGCTTCTCCACGGCGACGCAGCCGCGCTCGAGCTTGCCGCCAACGAGCCCTCCGGCTTCGTCGCGCGCATCCTGCTGCCCGCCGCCGACTCCGCTTCCACTCCCGACGCTTCCAACTCATGACCCCAGACGACAAGCTCACCGCGCTGATCGCCGAAGACGAGCCGCTGATGCGCGAGCGGCTGAAGGAGAAGCTGACCGACGTGTGGCCGGAGCTTGCGATCGTCGCCGAGGCGGGCGACGGCGACGAGGCGCTGGCGCTCTTCGACGCGCACCGGCCGCAAATCGCCTTCCTCGACATCCGCATGCCCGGACGAACGGGCCTGGAGGTTGCGGCGGCGATCGGCAGCGACTGCCACGTCGTGTTCATCACCGCCTACGACCAGTACGCGATCGCCGCCTTCGATGCCGGCGCGATCGACTACCTGCTCAAGCCCGTCGAGACCGAGCGGTTGGCGCAAGCGGTCGAGCGCATCAAGCGCAAGCTCGCGGCGCCGCCCGCCGACCTCTCGGCGCTGATCGCCGAACTGCGCGGCAAGCTGCCACGAACGGCGCAGCGTCTCAAGTGGATCAAGGCCGCGGTGGGCAAGCAGGTGCGGCTCATCGCCGTCGACGACGTCGTCTACTTCCAGAGCGACAGCAAGTACACGCGCGTGGTGCTGGTACAGGGCGAGGCGCTGATCCGCACGCCGCTCAAGGACCTGGTCGAGGAACTCGATCCGGATCGCTTCTGGCAGATCCATCGCGCCACCGTCGTCAACCTGCACCAGGTCGCAGGCGTGCTGCGCGAGGATGCGGAGCGGCAGTTCGTGCTGCTGAAGTCCAGGCCGGAGAAGCTCGCGATCTCGCGGCAGTTCACGCATCTGTTCAAGCAGATGTAATCGGTGCGGCGAAAAGTGGACCCCTACTTTTCGCCGATCGGGTCAGCACGAAAAGCTTGGGGCGGCCCGGTGCTTTTCGTGCGGTAACGGCCACGAAACAACGAGAGCAATGCGAGCGTCGAGCTTTGTCCACGCTGCTAGAATTCCGCGATGCTCCCTGTGGCGATCTTCCGCTTCTCGCCGGGCGACGAACCGGGCCGCTTCGCGCACTGGCTCGACGCGCACGGCGTTCCATGGCGGCTGATCGCGCTGCACGAAGGCGAGCCGGTCCCGCGCGATACGCGCTCGCTCGCGGGCATCGGCATGATGGGCGGGCCGATGAGCGTCAACGACGCGTTGGCGTGGGTCGCGCCGATGGAAGCGCTGCTGCGCGACGCGGTGGACGCGGGCGTTCCGGTCATCGGTCACTGCCTCGGCGGGCAGCTGCTCGCCAAGGCGCTCGGCGCGAAGGTGGGGCGCGCGCGCACCGCCGAGATCGGCTGGATCGACGTCGAGGCGACCGACGCGGAGGCTTCGCGCGAGTGGTTCGGTGGCCGCGCGAGCTTCACCACGTTCGAGTGGCACTACGAGGCGTTCGAGCTGCCTTCGGGCGCACAGCGCGTGCTGACCAACGCATTCAACGGGAACCAGGGCTACGTGATCGACGGCCGCCACGTCGGGTTCCAGGGTCACGTCGAGATGACCGCGGACATCGCGCGCAGCTGGATCGCGAATTCGCCGGAAGAGTTGCCGGAGGTGTCCACGGCGTCCACGCAGTCGGCCGCGGACATCCTCGCAAGCCTCGACGCGCGGGTTGCCGCGCTCAACGTCGTCGCCGACGCGATCTACGCGCGCTGGGCGCGCGGCTTGAAGAGCTGACGTGGGCGCGATCCGCTCGCTGTCGGACCTCCTCGTCAATCAGATCGCCGCGGGCGAGGTAGTCGAGCGGCCCGCCGCGGCGCTGAAGGAGCTGATCGAGAACAGCATCGACGCGGGCGCCACGCAGGTCGACGTCGACATCGCTGGCGGCGGCGTCAAGCGCCTGCGCGTGGCCGACGACGGCACCGGCATCGAGCGCGACGACCTGGCGCTGGCCGTCGCGCGCCACGCGACGTCCAAGATCGCGGTGCCCGCCGACCTCGAGGCGATCGCCACGCTCGGTTTCCGCGGCGAGGCACTGGCCTCCATCGCCGCCGTGTCGCGCTTCGCGCTCGCCTCGCGCGCCGCGGGCGGGCCGCACGCGTGGCGCATCGAGGTCGAGGGCGGCACGGTGCAGCCGGTCGCGCCGGCCGCGCTTCCGCGCGGCACCACCGTCACCATCGAGGAGCTGTTCTTCAACACGCCAGCGCGGCGGAAGTTCCTGCGCACCGAAGGCACGGAGTGGGCGCACTGCAGCGAGGCCGTGACGCGGCTCGCGCTCGCGCACCCCGAGGTCGGCTTCACTCTGCAGCACAACGGCCGGGTGCACGCGCGCTGGCTGCCGGGGACGCGCGCGGCGCGCGTCGCGGCGGCGCTCGGCGAGGAATTCGTCCGCCACGCCGTGCCGGTAGATGCCGAGGCCGGCAGCGTGCGGCTCGAGGGCTTCGCAGTCCGTCCGGCGTACGCGGCACAGGGACCGGGCGCGCAGTACGTCTTCGTCAACGGCCGCTACGTGCGCGACCGCGTGCTCGCGCACGCGCTGCGCGAGGCCTATCGCGACGTCCTGCACCACGATCGCTTGCCGTCGTACGCGCTGTGGCTCACGGTCGACCCTCGACGCGTCGATGTGAACGTGCACCCGCAGAAGACGGAAGTGCGCTTTCGCGATGCGGGCGCCATCCACCAGTTCGTGCGCCACGCGGTCGAGCGCGCGCTCGCCGCCACCGCGGCCGAGCAAACTTCGGTTTCCGCCGCCGAGCGCCTGGGGATGGTCGCCGCACGCGTTCCGCCGCCAGGCGCGATCGGGACGGCGATGCCCGTGCCGCGCGAGCAGTCCGGCTTCGCGCTTGCGACGGCCGCGGAGCCGTCGGCGTTCTATGCGCGCCTGTTCGGGTCCTCGGCACACGCCGCGGAAGCGCCGGCGCTTCCCGCCACGGGCGACGACCACCCGCTCGGCTTCGCACTCGCACAGCTGCACGGCGTCTACGTTCTCGCGCAAAACCGCCACGGGCTCGTGCTGGTCGACATGCATGCCGCGCACGAGCGCGTCGTCTACGAAAAGCTCAAGGCCACGCTGGACGAGCGCGTCCCCGTGCAGCCGCTGCTCGTTCCCGCGGCGTTTGCCGCCGAGGCGCTGGATGTCGCTGCAGTCGAGGAGCACGCCGACGCGCTCGCCGCGCTCGGCTTCGACATCGCGCCGATCGGGCCGGGCACGCTCGCCGTGCGCGGGCTGCCGGCCCCGCTCGCCGATGCCGATCCCGCCGCGCTTGCGCGCGCCGTGCTGCACGACCTGCGCGAGGTCGGCGGCAGCGAGGTGCTCGCAGCACACGCCGACGAGATCCTCGCCACGATGGCCTGCCATGGCAGCGTTCGCGCGAACCGCGCGCTGTCGGTGCCCGAGATGAACGCACTGCTGCGCGAGATGGAAGCCACCGAGCGCGCCGGCCAGTGCAATCACGGCCGGCCGACGTGGTACCAGCTCGCGCTCGCCGACCTCGACCGCCTGTTCATGCGCGGTCGTTGAAGCGATGAAGCCCGTCGTGCTCCTGATGGGGCCCACGGCGTCGGGCAAGAGCGCGCTCGCGCTCGCGCTGGCCGAGACGTTCGGCGGCGAGATCGTCAGTGTCGACTCGGCGCAGGTGTACCGCGGCATGGACATCGGCACGGCGAAGCCCGATGCCGCGACGCGCGCGCGCGTGCCGCACCACCTGATCGACGTCGTCGACCCCACACAGAGCTACTCGGCGGCCCGCTTCGCGGCCGACGCGCGCGCGGCGATCGCGGACGCGCGCGCGCGCCACCGCCTGCCGGTCGTCGCCGGCGGCACGATGCTCTACTTTCGCGCGCTGACCGAGGGCCTGTCGGACCTGCCGGCCGCGGATCACGCCGTTCGCGCGCGGATCGACGCCGAAGCGGCGGTACGTGGCTGGCCGGCGCTGCACGAGGAGCTTGCGCGCCTCGATCCGGCGACCGCCACGCGCCTCGCGCCGACCGATTCGCAGCGCATCCAGCGCGCGCTCGAGGTCGTGCGCGGCACCGGCACACCGCTGTCGGCGTTGCAGGGACGGCGCAGCGCGGAGCCGCTCGGCGAGGTCGTGCCCATTGCGCTCCTGCCCGGGGACCGCGCGCGCCTGCACGAAGCGATCGCGAGGCGCTTCGATGCGATGCTCGCAGCCGGGCTGGTCGACGAGCTCGCTGCGCTGCGCAGGCGGTACGTGCTCGACGCAAGCCTACCGTCGATGCGCTGCGTCGGGTACCGGCAGGCGTGGCGTTACCTCGACGGGACCATCGGCCACGACGAGCTGCGCGCCACCGGAATCGCCGCCACGCGGCAGCTTGCCAAGCGGCAGTTCACCTGGCTGCGCGCGATGGACGCGCTGCGCGTCGATCCGCAGGCGACGGACCCGTGGCCGGCAGTGCGCGCGGAGGTGGAGCGCTCGCTCGCTGTGATAGGCTAACCGGCTCCCTTCGAGCACGTACCCCGCCTGACCGCCATGCCCGGCGCAACGCTCTACGACAAGCTGTTCGACGCGCACGTCGTGCGGACCGAGTCCGACGGCACCGCGCTTCTCTACATCGACCGCCACCTCGTGCACGAGGTGACGAGCCCGCAGGCCTACGAGGGACTGCGGCTCGCCGGCCGCAAGCCGTGGCGCACGGGCTCGATCGTCGCCACCGCCGACCACAACACGCCGACGAAGGACTGGCACCAGGGCATCCGCGACCCGATCTCGCGCACGCAGGTCGAGACGCTGGATGCCAATATCAAGGCGACCGGCGCGAAGGCGTACTTCCCGTTCCGCGATCGTCGCCAGGGCATCGTTCACGTGATCGGGCCCGAGCAGGGCGCGACGCTCCCCGGCATGACGGTGGTGTGCGGCGACTCGCACACCAGCACGCACGGCGCGTTTGCCGCGCTCGCGTTCGGCATCGGCACCTCCGAGGTCGAGCACGTGCTCGCCACGCAGTGCCTGCTGATGAAGAAGGCGAAGCCGATGCTGATCCGCGTCGACGGGCGATTGGCGGGCGGCGTCACGGCGAAGGACCTCGTGCTGGCGGTGATCGGCCGCATCGGCACGGCCGGCGGCACCGGGCACGCGATCGAGTTCGCCGGCAGTGCGGTGCGCGCGCTGTCGATGGAAGGACGCATGACGGTCTGCAACATGGCGATCGAGGCCGGCGCGCGCGCCGGCATGGTCGCCTGCGACGACAACACGCTCGCCTATCTCGCCGGCCGGCCGTTCGCGCCGGACGGCGCGGCGTGGGACCGCGCGGTGGCGCACTGGCGCACGCTGCGCTCCGACGAGAGCGCGACGTTCGCCACGACGCACGTGTTCGACGCGTCGGCGATGGCGCCGCAGGTGACCTGGGGCACGTCGCCGGAGATGGTGGTTGCGGTCGACGGCCGCGTGCCCGATCCCGACAGGGAGCGCGACGCCACGCGGCGCGACGGCATCGCGAATGCGCTCGCGTACATGGGTCTCGTGCCGAACACGCCGATGACAGACATCCGCATCGACAAGGCGTTCATCGGCTCGTGCACGAACTCGCGCATCGAGGACCTGCGGCAGGCCGCGGCGGTCGCGCGCGGACGGCGCGTCGCGGGCAGCGTGAAGCTCGCCATGGTCGTGCCGGGCTCGGGGCTGGTGAAAGCGCAGGCCGAGGCCGAAGGGCTCGACCGCGTGTTCCGCGACGCCGGCTTCGATTGGCGCGAGCCGGGCTGCTCGATGTGCCTCGCGATGAACGACGATCGCCTCGAGCCGGGCGAGCGCTGCGCTTCGACGTCCAACCGCAACTTCGAAGGTCGGCAGGGCGCGGGCGGGCGCACGCACCTCGTCAGCCCCGCGATGGCCGCCGCTGCCGCGATCGCCGGCCACTTCGTCGACGTCCGCCGACTCTCCTAGACCAACCACGGGAGGCAACCATGATGCACAAGCTTGCAGCACTGGCCGCGCTGGTCGGCCTTGTCTTCGGCATCGGAGGCTGCAATACGATCCAAGGCATCGGGCAGGACGTGCAGGCCGGCGGTCGCGCGGTCGAGAAGGCCGCGAAGAAGTAGCACGCCGTTCACACTTTCGCGAGGAAGCACACGCCGCCATGCAACCGTTCACCATCCACGAGGGCCTGGTCGCGCCGCTCGATCGCGCCAACGTCGACACCGACGCGATCATCCCCAAGCAGTTCCTGAAGTCGATCCGCCGCTCGGGCTTCGGCCCGAACCTGTTCGACGAGTGGCGCTACCTCGACCGCGGCGAGCCGGAAGTCGACAACTCGCGGCGGCCGCTCAATCCCGACTTCGTGCTCAACCAGTCGCGCTACAAGGGCGCGTCGATCCTGCTCGCGCGGCAGAACTTCGGCTGCGGCAGCTCGCGCGAGCACGCGCCCTGGGCGCTCGCCGACTTCGGCTTCCGCGCGCTGATCGCGCCCTCGTACGCCGACATCTTCTTCAATAACTGCTTCAAGAACGCTCTGCTGCCGATCGTGCTGCCGGGCAGCGCGGTCGACCGCCTGTTCGCCGACGTCGCCGCGTTCCCCGGCTTCCGCCTGACGATCGACCTCGCCGCGCAGACGGTCGCGACCGCCGACCGCTCGCTCGTCCTGCCGTTCGACATCGAACCGTTCCGGAAGCACTGCCTCGTCAACGGCCTCGACGACATCGGACTCACGCTGCAGCACGCCGATGCGATTCGCGAATTCGAGGCGCGGCGGTTGGCGGAGATGCCGTGGCTCGCCTGACGGACAGCGGGTCGAGGGGCGGGGGCCGAGGTATGCGCACTCTCGCCCCTCCGCCCCCGCCCCTATCTGCGTCTATCCTCCCATGAAGATTGCCCTGTTGCCCGGCGACGGCATCGGCCCCGAGATCGTGGCCGAAGCCGCCCGCGTGCTCGACGCGTTGCGGCGCGATGGACTGCCCATCGCGACCGAGACGGCGCCGATCGGCGGCGCCGGCTACGACGCCGCGAAGCACCCGCTGCCGGAGGCGACGCTGCAACTCGCGCGCGACGCCGACGCGGTGCTGCTCGGCGCGGTCGGCGGGCCCCGCTACGACACGCTGCCGCGCGAGCTGCGTCCCGAGCAAGGCATCCTCGCCATCCGCAAGGCGCTCGGCCTGTTCGCCAACCTGCGGCCCGCGATCCTCTACCCGGAACTGGCGTCGGCCTCCACGCTCAAGCCCGAGGTCGTCGCCGGGCTCGACCTCATGATCATCCGCGAGCTGACCGGCGACATCTACTTCGGCGAGCCGCGTGGACGCCGCCGCAACGCCGCGGGCGAGGACGAAGGCTTCGACACGATGCTCTACAGCGCGCCGGAGGTCGAGCGCATCGCGCGCGTCGGCTTTGCGACGGCGCGTGCTCGCAACCGCAGGCTGTGCTCGGTGGACAAGGCGAACGTGCTCGACACGTCGATCCTGTGGCGCGAGGTGGTGACGCGCGTCGCCGCGGAGTTCCCGGACGTCGCGCTGTCGCACATGTACGTCGACAACGCGGCGATGCAGCTCGTGCGCAACCCGAAGCAGTTCGACGTGATCGTCACCGGCAACATCTTCGGCGACATCCTCTCCGACGAGGCGTCGATGCTCGCCGGCTCGATCGGCATGCTGCCTTCGGCGTCGCTCGACGCGCAGCAGAAGGGGCTCTACGAGCCGATCCACGGCTCCGCGCCGGACATTGCGGGCCAGGAGAAGGCCAATCCGCTCGCTACGATCCTGTCGCTGGCGATGATGTTCCGCTACACGTTTCGCGACGCGGCCACAGCGGAGCGCATCGAGCGCGCAGTGCGCAAGGTGCTGCAGCAGGGCCATCGCACGGCGGACATTGCGGGACCGGGCGAGCGTGTGGCGAGCACGCGACAGATGGGCGACGCCGTGCTCGCTGCATTGCAGCAATACTGACGCCTGCGTGCTAACATCGATTGCATGAGCGGCATCCGTGCGTCCTCGATTCCCGCGTTCCGCGACGCAGCGGCGTCGGGCGCGCGCGCGACGACGGCCAAAGCCATCAAGACGACCTGAGGGTCGCGTCGCCACCGCTTCGTCCCCGCGAGCGGCGGGGACGCGAGGAAACCGCGGGGCCACGAACGCGAAGCGCCGCCCGGACGGGCCTGCCTTCGCAGGGTGACAAACAATGCGTGTCGGATTCGTCGGTTGGCGCGGCATGGTCGGCTCCGTGCTGCTCTCGCGCATGCTCGAGGAGCGAGACTTCGATCGCCTCGAGCCGGTGTTCTTCTCCACCTCGTCGGCCGGCGGCGCCGCGCCGGTCGTCGGCGGGAAGAAGGGAACGCTGCGCGACGCGGGCGACCCGAAGGCGTTCGCGGGCCTGGACGCGGTCGTCACCTGCCAGGGCGGCGACTGGACCAACGACATGTACCCGAAGCTGCGTTCCGCGGGCTTCGCCGGCTACTGGATCGACGCGGCGAGCGCGCTGCGGATGAAGGACGACGCGGTCATCATCCTCGATCCGGTCAACCGCGACGTGATCGACGCGGCGCTCGCCAACGGCGTGAAGAACTACATCGGCGGCAACTGCACGGTCAGCCTGATGATGATGGGCATGGCCGGGCTGATCCGCGCCGACGCCGTCGAGTGGATGACGTGCATGACCTACCAGGCAGCCTCGGGTGCGGGCGCGCAGAACATGCGCGAGCTGCTGGCCCAGATGGGCGAGGCGCACCGCGTGGTGGCCCCGCTGCTCGCCGACCCCGCCTCGTCGATCCTCGACATCGACCGCGAGGTCGCCGGCACGCTGCGCGACCCCGCGTTCCCGACCGCGAACTTCGGCGTGCCGCTCGCCGGCAGCCTGATCCCGTGGATCGACAAGGACCTCGGCAACGGCATGTCGCGCGAGGAGTGGAAGGGCGGCGCGGAGCTCAACAAGATCCTCGGCCGGGGCGCGCCCGGCGGCCCGCCGGCGATCCCCGTCGAGTCGATCTGTGTGCGCATCGGCGCGATGCGCTGCCACTCGCAGGCGCTGACGGTCAAGCTCAAGCGCGACCTGCCGCTGCCCGAGATCGAACGCCTGATCGCCGGCGCGAACGAGTGGGTGCGGCTCGTCCCCAACGAGCGCGAAGCCACGATCCGCCAGCTGACGCCGGCCGCGGTCACCGGCAACCTCGAGATCCACGTCGGCCGGCTGCGCAAGCTCGAGCTCGGAGCGGGCTTCCTCGGCGCTTTCACCGTCGGTGACCAGCTGCTCTGGGGGGCGGCCGAGCCGCTGCGGCGGATGCTGCGGATCCTCGAGGCGCGCTGACGGACGGGAAGGCTCGGCGGCGCGGAGATCGGCCCGCGCTTTCGGCCGTTGCCGCCGCCGCTGCCCTGCAGCGGCAGTTTTCGTCAACTTTCATGCGGCGGCGCGGCACCGGGCGGCCGGGACCGCCGGGGCACCGGCCCCAGCATCTGCGTTTCACTCGCGCGGCCGGCACAATCCGTGGTGGGGCAGGCCCGGCCGACGAGCGGTCGGGCGCTGCCGGCGCCAGCACACTGGCATGAAGCGTGCGTACACCACAACATGGCGAGGCCAAAAACGCCAGCTTAGACCGGGGTTTAGCTTGCGGGGCTAAACCCATGATGTTAATTTACCTTGAGCGGACACGATTTCTCTGAAGGGGGCGGTATGCGAGCAAGACCCATATTCACGTTCACGCTGCTGGCGAGCGCGCTTGCGCTGCCCGCCCCGGCGTACGCGCTCGCGCTGGGCCGACTGACGGTGGATTCTGCCCTCGGCCAACCGCTGTCGGCCTCCATCGAGCTCGCGGCCGCCACCCGCGACGAAATCGAATCGCTCACCGCGAAGGTGGCCGACCCGTCGCTCTATCGCCAGAACAACCTCTCCTACCAAGGAGTGCTGTCGCGCGCGCGCATCAACGTCGAGCGCAAGCCCGACGGCCGCGCGGTGCTGAGGGTCACGTCGCCCACGCCGGTCAACGAGCCCTACCTCGACCTCATGGTCGAAGTGAACTGGGCGAACGGCCGCGTCGTGCGCGAGTACACGTTCCTGCTCGATCCTCCGGGCGTGGTCGCGCCGGCGCAGGTCGACCCGGTCGCGCCCGCGCGAGCCGGCACGACGACTGCGGCCGCCCCCGCCGCGCCGTTGCCGCGTGGCACCGCCGCTCCTGCCGCCGCACCTGCGGACGGCTATGTCGTGCGCCGCGGCGACACGCTGTCGCGCATCGCGCAGCAGTACAAGCCCGTCGACGTCACGCTCGAGCAGATGCTGGTCGCCATGTTCAACGCGAATACGGGCGCGTTCGAAGGCAACAACATGAACCGCCTGCGCTCGGGCGCCATAGTGACGGTGCCCGACCCCGAGGCCGCGAAGTCGACGGCGCCCGCGGAAGCCTCGCGCGTGGTGCGCGTGCAGGCGGCCGACTGGCGTGCGTACCGCGACCGCGTGGCGGCTGCCGCGCCGAGCGTGGATGGTGGCGTCGGACGCGAAGCGGGCGGGCGCATCTCCACTGCGGTCGAGGATCGCGCGGCGCCGCCCGTGGCGGGCCGCGACCAGGTGCGCGTGTCGCGCGAAGCCGGCGCCGGCCGCGGCGCGGGTGCAGCCGAGACGGCAGTAGCACAGAACAAGCAACTCGCCGAAGCGCAGACGCGCATCGCCGAGCTCGAGAAGGTGGTGAAGGACCTGCAGCGCGCCACCGAGTTGCGCAGCCCGACGATGGCGCAGGCGCAAGCGCAGGCCGACGCCGCGAAGGGCAAGGCCGCGCCCGCGCCCGCCCCGCTTGCAAAGGCACCGGAGCCGGTCAAGGCCGCTGAGCCGCCGAAGCCTGCGCCGGCACCGGCGAGCGCTCCTGAAGCGAAGGCACCCGAGCCGATCAAGGCCCCCGAGCCGATCAAGGCCGCCGAGCCGATCAAGGCCGCCGAGCCGCCGAAGGCCGAGCCGATCAAGGCCGCCGAGCCGCCGAAGGTGGAACCGCCGAAGGCCGCCGAGCCCGTCAAGGCGCCGGAGCCTGCCCCGGTCGTCGCGCCGCCGTTGGCCGAGCCGAAGGCCGCCGCACCCACGCCGCCGAAGCCTGCGGCGAAGGCGCCGCCCGCGCCCGAGTCGTCGTTCTTCGACGACCTGATGGCGAACACGCCCACGTGGGCGATCGGCGCGGGCCTGCTCGCGCTGCTCGGGGGCATCGCCGCCATCTTCGCCGCGCGCCGCCGCAAGACGACGAAGTTCGAGGACAGCATCATCTCGGGCACCGACATCAAGACGAACACGGTGTTCGGTTCGACCGGCGGCGGTGTCGTGAACACCGGCGAGAACTCGTTGCAGAGCGACTTCAGCCGCGAAGGCCTCGGCAACATCGACACCGACGAGGTCGACCCGATCGCCGAAGCCGAGGTCTACCTCGCCTACGGACGCGACGCACAGGCCGAGGAGATCCTCAAGGACGCGCTGAAGAAGGACCCGCAGCGCCAGGAGATCTACCTCAAGCTGCTCGAGATCCACGCACAGCACAACAAGCCCTCCGCGTTCGAGACCGTGGCCTCCGAGCTGTACGCGGTGAGCCAGGGCCAGGGCGACACGTGGCAGAAGGCCGTCGCGCTCGGCCGCCAGCTCGACCCGAACAACCCGATGTTCGCCGACGGCGGCGCGCCTTCGGGCGCCCCGCGCGGCCCGTCAGGGCCCGGCCTCGACGAAGGCGCGTTCACCATTGCGCCGGAGATGCCGGCGATGACGCGCGGCGGCACGCCGGACACGATCGACTTCCGTCTCGACGAGGAGATCTCGGTCGCACCGTCGTCGGGCGTCGCGCCGCGTCCGACGCCGGAGTCGGTGGTCGCCAAAGCCGAGGACAAGGGCCACGCGTTCGGCGCCGGGATGCTCGAATCGACGAAATCGGCCGCGACCGGCGCCGCTGCCGCGGTCGCCGGCGGGATCGCTGCGGGGAAGTCTGCCGCCGCTCCGGTGCTGAACGAGCTCGAGAAGAAGGTCGAGTCGGTGCGCCGCGAGCTCGACCTCGATTTCAATCTGGACGACAACGAGAAGCCGGAGCCGATCGCGCGCCGCGAGAAGCCGGTGGCGGTGGGCCACGGCGTGTCCGATGCGGGGCCGCTGGGCGGCTCGTCGCTGACGCGCCCCGCCGCGGCGATCGAGCTCGACAAGCTCGACCTCGGCTTCGATCCCGAACGCGCGACGTTCGAGGATCCGACGCCGTCGGTGCTCGACGGCCAGTGGCACGACGCCGCGACGAAGCTCGACCTCGCCAAGGCCTATCAGGAAATGGGCGACGTCGAGGGCGCGCGCGAAATCCTGCAGGAAGTGCTGCACGAAGGCGACGACCAGCAGAAGTCGGAGGCGCAGGCGTTGCTCTCGAAGCTAGCCTAGCTCCGCCCTGCTTCTTCGCGCAAACGGGCGGCTGCGGCCGCCCGTTTCGCTTGGCAGCGCGGACCGCACATCGCACTTCCTCTCACTCGGACGCTCTCGCCCCTTCGCCCCCGCCCCGCTCCCCTCACCCCGCCTTTCGCCGTGCGAATCACCCTCGCCCTCGAGTACGACGGCCGCCCCTTCTGCGGCTTCCAGTCGCAGGCGAACGGCTGCGGCGTGCAGGACGCGCTCGAGCAAGCGCTCAAGGGCATTGCGGGGACGCCGGTGGGTGTGAGTGCCGCGGGGCGCACCGACGCGGGCGTGCACGCGGTGTCGCAGGTCGTGCACTTCGACTCGCCGGTGCAGCGGCCGCTGACGGCATGGGTACGCGGCGCGAACGCGGCGCTGCCGCCTGCCGTCGCGGTGCTGTGGGCGCAGGAGGTCGACGACTCGTTCCACGCGCGCTTTGCCGCGACGGCGCGCCACTACAGCTACCTGCTGCTCAACCGGCCGGAACGCCCGGCACTGCTGGCCGGACGCGCCGGCTGGTACCATCATCCGCTCGATGCCGCGGCCATGGATCGCGCCTGCGCGCGCGTGCGCGGGACGCACGACTTCTCCGCGTTTCGCGCCGCCGAGTGCCAGGCGCGCTCGCCGGTGAAGACGCTGCACCGCGCAAGCGTGACCGCCGATGGACCGCTGGTGCGGTTCGACTTTTCCGCCGACGCCTTCCTCCACCACATGATCCGCAACCTGGTCGGCGCGCTGGTGCGCATCGGCGCCGGCAAGGCCGACGCGGCGTGGCTGGGCGAGGTGCTCGCCTCGCGCGACCGCACGCAGGGAGCGGCGACGTTCGCGCCCGACGGCCTCTACTTCACCGGCGCCGACTACGATGCGCGCTTCGGCCTGCCACCGACGCGGCGCGACGTGGTGATTGCGCACTGAGCGAGATGCGCACACGGACCAAAGTCTGTGGCATCACGCGGCCGGAGGATGGCGTCGCGGCGGCGCACGCGGGCGCCGACGCGATCGGACTGGTGTTCTGGGCCGGGAGCGCGCGCGCGGTATCCCGCGTTCAAGCGCGAGCGATCGTGGCCACGCTGCCGCCATTCGTAACCGTGGTCGGGCTGTTCGTCGATCCCTCGGCGGACGAGGTACGCGACGCGCTGGCAGACGTGCCGCTCGACCTGCTGCAGTTCCACGGCGGCGAGAAGGCGGCGTTCTGCCGCGCGTTCGGCCGGCCCTACCTCAAGGCGCTGGCCGCGGCCCCGGGAGTCGATTTGCTAGAATCGGCGTCGCCGTTCGGGGATGCGGCCGGCGTGCTGATCGATGCGCCGGCGGTCGAGGGCATTCCGGGAGGCACCGGACGGACGTTCGACTGGTCGCTGGTCCCCTCGCGATTGCCGCAGCCGCTCGTGCTCTCCGGCGGCTTGCACGCCGGCAACGTGGGCGAGGCGATCCGGCGCGTGCGGCCGTGGGCCGTCGACGTGTCGAGCGGAGTGGAAGCGCGCGACGCCGCGGGCGCGCCGCTGAAGGGCATCAAGGATGCCGCGCTCATCGCGGCGTTCGTCGAGGAAGTGCGCCATGCCGCTCGCTGAACATCCCTACGACCAGCCCGACGCCCGGGGCCACTTCGGCCGCTACGGCGGCACTTTCGTCGCCGAGACGCTGGTCCGGGCGCTCGACGAGCTGACCGAGCAGTACGCGCGTTACCAGCACGATCCCGAGTTCGTCGCCGAGTTCGAGCGCGAGCTCAAGCACTACGTCGGTCGTCCGTCGCCCGTCTACCACGCGCAGCGCTGGTCGAAGCTCCTCGGCGGCGCGCAGGTGTGGCTGAAGCGCGAGGACTTGAACCACACCGGCGCGCACAAGGTGAACAACTGCATCGGCCAGGCGCTGCTCGCGCGGCGGCTCGCCAAGCCGCGCGTGATCGCCGAGACCGGCGCGGGCCAGCACGGTGTCGCGACGGCCACCGTGGCGGCGCGCTACGGCATGGAGTGCGTCGTCTACATGGGCTCGGAGGACATCAAGCGCCAGGCGCAGAACGTCTTCCGCATGAAGCTGCTCGGCGCGACCGTCGTGCCGGTCGAGTCGGGGTCGAAGACGCTCAAGGACGCGCTCAACGAGGCGATGCGCGACTGGGTGACGAACGTCGAGAGCACGTTCTACATCATCGGCACCGTCGCCGGCCCCCATCCCTACCCGATGATGGTGCGCGACTTCCAGAGCGTCATCGGCCGCGAGTGCCTGTGGCAGATGCCGGAGGCCGCGGGCCGCCAGCCCGACGTCGTCATCGCCTGCGTGGGCGGCGGCAGCAACGCGATGGGCATCTTCCACCCCTACCTCGGGCGCGATGGCGTCGAGCTGGTCGGCGTCGAGGCCGCGGGCGAGGGGATCGCCACCGGCCGCCACTCGGCGTCGCTGACCGCGGGCCGGCCGGGCGTGCTGCACGGCAACCGCACCTACCTGCTGCAGGACGAGGACGGGCAGATCATCGAGACGCATTCGGTCTCGGCGGGACTCGACTACCCGGGCGTGGGCCCCGAGCACGCGTACCTCAAGGACAACGGTCTCGCGCGCTACGTGTCGATCACCGACGCCGAGGCGCTCGCCGCGTTCCACGACTGCTGCCGCATCGAGGGCATCATCCCGGCGCTCGAGTCCTCGCACGCGCTCGCCTACGCGGCGCAGCTCGCGCGGACGCTGCCGAAGGATCGCATCCTGCTCGTGAACCTCTCGGGCCGCGGCGACAAGGACATGAACACCGTCGCAGAGCGCAGCGGCCTCAAGTTCTACTGCCGGCCCGAATGCGATCCCGCAAGCCGATGAGATGAACAGGATCGACGCGAAGCTCGCTGCGTTGAAGTCGCAGGGCCGCACGGCCCTCGTTCCCTATGTCACTGCCGGCGACCCGTCGCCCGCGCACACGCTGCAGATCGTCCGCGCGCTGGTGGCCGCCGGGGCCGACGTGATCGAGCTGGGCGTGCCGTTCTCCGATCCGATGGCCGACGGGCCCGTGATCCAGCGCGCCTCCGAGCGAGCGCTGGCGCAGAAGGTGGGGCTGAAGGACGTGCTTGCGCTGGTGCGCGAGGTTCGGCGCGAGGATGCTGCAACCCCCATCGTGCTCATGGGCTACGCGAATCCGATCGAGGCGATGGGGCAGCAGGCCTTCGCCGATCGCGCGAAGGAGGCCGGTGTCGATGGCGTGCTGGTCGTCGACTATCCGCCCGAGGAGTCGCAGGAGTTCGCCGCGCTGCTCGAGGCACGCGGCCTCGCGCCCATCTTCCTGCTCGCGCCGACCACGCCGGAAGCGCGCATCGCGTCGATCGCGAAGCTCGCGCGCGGCTACGTCTACTACGTAGCGCTCAAGGGCGTGACCGGGGCGGGCCACCTCGACACCGCGGAGGTCGCGCGCAAGCTCGCCGCGATCCGCAGGCACGTGAAGCTGCCGGTCGGCGTGGGCTTCGGCATCCGCGACGCGCCAAGCGCGCGCGCGATCGCCGCGCACGCCGACGCCGTGGTGATCGGCAGCCGCATCATCCAGGAGATCGAGTCGGGCCCGGCCGACGGCGCCGCCGCGCGCGCCGGCGCGTGGCTCGCGACGATTCGGCGGGCGCTCGACGAGAGGCCGGCGGAGGTGCGGGCATGAGCGCGCAGGGCCGCCCCAAGCGCGAATTGTCCCGAAGCGCTTCAGCGCGGAGGGTAGTCCAGTGAGCGCGCAGGGCCGCCCCAAGCGCGAATTGTCCCGAAGCGCTTCAGCGCGGAGGGCAGTCCGGTGACCTGGCTGCAGAAGCTCCTTCCGCCGCGCATCAAGAGCAGCCCGGGCGCGCGCAAGCAGGCCGTGCCCGAGGGCCTGTGGGTCAAGTGCCAGGCCTGCGAAGCGGTGCTCTACCGCACGGACCTCGAGAACAACCTGCACGTCTGCCCCAAGTGCGGCTACCACGCGCGCATGGGCGCGCGCGCGCGGCTCGAGCAGCTGCTCGATCCCGAGGGGCGCTTCGAGATCGGCTCGGAGGTCGTGCCGATCGACAGCCTCAAGTTCAAGGACACCCGCAAGTACCCGGAGCGGCTCGCGGCGGCGCTCGAGGAGACCGGCGAGACCGACGCGCTCGTCGTCATGCAGGGCAGCGTCAAGAGCGTGTCGCTCGTCGTAGCGGCATTCGAGTTCGGTTTCATGGGCGGCTCGATGGGCTCGGCGGTGGGCGAGCGCTTCGTGCGCGGCGTGCGCGTGGCCTACGAGAATCGCGTGCCGTTCGTGTGCGTTTCCGCCTCCGGCGGGGCGCGCATGCAGGAAGGCGTGAGCTCGCTGTTCCAGATGGCGAAGACGACGGCGGTGCTGCAGGAGCTGGCGAAGGCGCGGCTGCCGTTCGTGTCGATCCTCACCGACCCGACGATGGGCGGAGTGTCGGCGAGCTTCGCGTTCGTCGCCGACGTCGTCGTCGCGGAGCCCGGCGCGCTGATCGGCTTCGCGGGTCCGCGCGTGATCGAACAGACGGTGCGCGAGAAGCTGCCGGAGGGCTTCCAGCGCGCCGAGTTCCTGCTCGACAAGGGCGCGATCGACCTGATCGTCGACCGCCGCCAGCTGCGCGACGAACTTGCTCTTCTGCTCGCCGGGCTGACGCGCGCGCCGTCGCCGGCGGCTTGACCCCGTTGCAACCGCACGAGCGGCCGGCCGATCTCGCGGGCTGGCTTGCCCTGCTCGAAACGCTGCATCCGCGGCCCATCGCGCTCGGCCTCGACCGCGTGCGCGCGGTCCTCGGGCGCATGGACGTCGCGCTCGCCTGCCCGGTGATCACGGTCACCGGCACCAACGGCAAGGGCTCGACGACGGCGTTCTGCGATGCGATGCTGCGCGCCGCGGGCTATCGCACGGGCCGCTACACCTCGCCGCACCTCATCCGGTACAACGAGCGCGTCGCGCTCGACGGCGTGCCGGCGGACGACGCCGCTCTGGTCGAGGCGTTCGGCGTCGTGGAGGATGCGCGCTGCGCCGCCGACCCGCCCACACCGCTCACCTATTTCGAGTTCGGCACGCTGGCCGCGCTGTGGCTCTTCGCGCGCGCGAGGCCCGACGCCGTCGTCCTCGAGGTGGGGCTGGGCGGCCGCCTCGACGCGGTGAACGTGGTCGACGCCGACGTCGCGGTGCTGACGTCGGTGGACATCGACCACGTCGAGTTCCTCGGGCCCTCGCGCGAGGACATCGGACGCGAAAAGGCCGGCGTGTTCCGCGCCGGCCGGCCGGCCGTGTGCGGCGAGCGCGATCCGCCGGCCAGCGTCGTCGCGCACGCCGGCGCGATCGGCGCCGAACTGCTGCTGATCGGCCGCGACTACGACGGCATCGTCCATGACCGGCAGTGGCGCTATCGCGGTCCGGGCGGCGATCGCCACGGCCTGCCGATCCCCGCGCTGCGCGGCGACTACCAGATCGGCAACGCGGCCACCGCGATCGCAGCACTCGGCTGCCTGCGCCACGTGCTGCCGATGGACGCAGGCGCCATCCGCGACGCTCTCGTGCGCGTCGAGCTCGCCGGCCGCCTGCAGTCGCTGCCGGGTCGGCCGGCGATCGTGCTCGACGTCGCGCACAACCCGCACGCCGCTCGCGCGCTGGCGGGGGCGCTCGCGGCGATGGGCTTCTTCGAGCGCACCATCGCGGTGTTCGCGATGCTGGCGGACAAGGACGTCGGCGGCGTCGTGGCGGCGATGCGGCCGCGCGTCGACGCCTGGGAGGTCGCGCCGCTTCCGGGGCCGCGTGGCGCCAGCGGCGAGACGATGCGCGCGCACCTCGACGCTGCGGGTGTTGCCACCGACGCGGTGCGCGTGCACACCGACGTCGCGACGGCGTACGCGGCAGCGGTGGCCCGGGCAAGCGAGGCTGATAGAATCGTCGTCTTCGGCTCGTTCCTGACCGTAGCTGCGGCGCTGGCAATGGGACGGCCGGCTTCGGCACCGACGTAGCCTGTCCCGCCACGATCCTGCGTCATTCCGCCCGGTCATGCCCGACTCACGCGATCCGCAACTCGACGACCTGCGCCGCCGCGCCCGCCGCCGCCTGATCGGCGCGATCGTTCTGGCACTCGCGGCCGCGGTGCTCGTGCCCTTGCTGCTCGAATCGGATCCGAAACCGCTCGGCGAGGACGTCGCGGTGAAGATCCCGCCGATCAGCGAGGGCAAGTTCGCGAGCAAGGTCGGCGAAAAGCGCAAGGGCGCCGAGCCGGCGAGCGCGGCCGAGGCGAAGGTCGAAGCCGCGCCGCCCGTTGCGGCGACCGCCACCGAAGCGGCGAAGGATGTGGCAAAGGATGCGGTGAAGGCGCCGACGGAGACGCCCAAGGAATCGGCAACCGCTGTGCCGGCCACGCCGATGGCCAAGTCGCTGGCGAGCGCCGAGCAGCGCGTGCTCGCGCCGCCGGCGAAAGCGGTCCCCGCGCCTGCGCCCGCGCCGGCCAAGGTGGCGGCGCCACCCGCGGCGAAAGACGTCGTGCCCGCACCGGCGCCGAAGTCCGTGGAGCCTGCACCCAAGGCCGCGGAGCCCAAGGCCGCGGAGGCCGACAAGAGCACCGGCCATGCCGTTCAGCTCGCGGCGTTCACCGACGACAAGGGCGCCAACGCGCTGGCCGCGAAGCTCAAGCGATCGGGATATCCCGCCTACACGGAGCCCTACGACACTTCGCGCGGCAAACTGTGGCGCGTGCGCGTGGGCCCGTACCCGAGCCGCGACGCGGCCGAGGAAGTGCGCGCGAAGCTCAAGGCCGAAGGCCAGAGCGGCTTCATCGCGGCGGCGAAGTAGAGCGGGGGCGCGTGCCTTCGCGCCGACGCCCGTGAACGTCCTCGACGCCGCGCTCCTCGCCGTTCTCGCGCTCTCCACGGCGTTCGCGTACGCGCGCGGCATCGTGCGCTCGCTGATCGGCTTCGTCGCGTGGATCGCGGGGCTCGTGGCCGGAGTCCTGTTCGCGCCGAGGCTCGCGCAGCTCGCCCCCACGTTCACCGACCACCCGCTGCTGCCGCAGGCGATCGCGTTCGCGCTCGTGTTCGTGCTCGCGATCGTCGCCGGCGCGCTGCTCGCCTGGCCGCTGCGCGCCGTGGTGCATGGCGCGGGACTCGGTTTTCTCGATCGTAGCCTCGGCGCGGTGTTCGGCATCGCGCGTGGCGCGCTCCTGGCACTCGTGTTCGCGGTCATCGCCGGCCTCTCGGCGCTGCCGCAGCGCGATTGGTGGCAGAATTCGTTCTTCTCCCCGGAGCTGGAGGCCGCGGCGCTGGCGGTGCGGCCGTGGCTGCCGCAGGCGTGGGCCCAGCGGCTCGCCTATCCCGAGCGCAGGGCCAGCAGTTCATCGAGGGCCTGATCGATCATGTGCGGCATCGTCGGCGTCGTCGCCCACACTCCCGTCAACCAGCTGCTCTACGACGCGCTGCTGCTGCTGCAGCACCGCGGCCAGGACGCTGCCGGCATCGTCACCGCCGAAGGCCCGGTGTTCCACATGTTCAAGGGCCCCGGCATGGTCCAGAGCGTGTTCCGCACGCGCAACATGCGCGACCTGTCGGGGCCGGTGGGCATCGCGCACTGCCGGTACCCGACGGCGGGCAGCGCCTACTCCGAGCTCGAGTCGCAGCCGTTCTACGTCAACTCGCCGTTCGGCATCACGCTCGGCCACAACGGCAACCTGACGAACTCCGGCGAGCTGCGGCGCGAGCTGCGCGAGCAGGACTTCCGCCACGTCAACACGAACAGCGACAGCGAGGTGCTGCTCAACGTGCTCGCGCTCGAGCTCGAGCGCGCCGGCCAGCAGCACAGGCTCGATCCGGCCGCGATCTTCCGCGCGGTGGCCGGCGTGCACCGGCGCTGCCGCGGCGCCTACGCTGTCGTCGCGCTGATCGCCGGCCACGGGCTGCTCGCGTTCCGCGACCCGTTCGGCATCCGGCCGCTGTGCATCGGCCGGCACGAGGCGCTCGGCGGCCGCGAACACCTCGTCGCCTCGGAGTCGGTGGCGGTCGAGGCGTTGGGCTTCGATCTGCTGCGCGACATCGAGCCGGGCGAGGCGGTGTTCGTCGACCTGCAGGGCACGCTGCACGCGAAGCAATGCGCGGTCGCGCCGCGGCTCGTGCCGTGCATCTTCGAGTACGTCTACCTCGCGCGGCCCGACTCCGTGATCGACGGCACTTCCGTCTACCAGGCGCGCCTCAAAATGGGTGCGGAGCTCGCCGCGAAGATCGGCGCCATGCCCGAGGCACGTGACGTCGACGTGGTGATCCCGATCCCCGACTCCAGCCGGCCCTCGGCGCTCGAGCTCGCCAACCGCCTGGGGAAGCCCTATCGCGAGGGCTTCATCAAGAATCGCTACATCGGGCGCACGTTCATCATGCCGGG
>Ga0209254_10000390_pt1 | contig 34839 bp, 24 predicted proteins | sample FrelakmetDIP11DI_FD_187148 | JGI IMG/M metagenome (GOLD analysis project Ga0209254, IMG submission 187148) | Freshwater lake sediment microbial communities from the University of Notre Dame, USA, for methane emissions studies - DIP11 DI (SPAdes)... | ecosystem: Environmental > Aquatic >... | reverse complement strand
TTTCACCTGCTTCCTTCAAATCCTCGATATCGGCAAAATATCGTTCGGGCGGTATTCTATAGAAGTGAGACGCCGAGTTCAAGCTTTTTTTTTAAAAATATCTGCCGGACCCAAAGGGCGTCTCTCTGAGATTCCCGGCTTGACTTCCCCGGCCGGGGGTTATAAGATTTTCCTTTAAAATTTGAGTTTTTCGGCCGGTCGAACCGGTCCGGCATTCATCCGAATCCGTCCCGGCCAAGGGGCGATTCACAGGAGGTCGTTATGGCTTTTATCCCTACTCTCGTATGGATCGGCATCATCGTCGCCGTCGTCGGCCTCGTCATCCTGCTCATGGCCACCCGATATAAAAAAGTGGGCCCGAACGAAGCCCTGATCATCTCCGGAGGACGGAAACGGTCCATCACCCTGCTGGACGGAACGAAAAAGAAGGTCGGCTACCGCTACCGGCTCGGCGGAGGGACTTTTGTCCTGCCCTTCATCGAGACCGTGGACCGGCTGCCCATGGATGTCGTCAGCCTGAACATCCGGACCCCCGAGGTCCTGACCCACGGCGGGGTGCCCATCATGGCCGAAGCGACGGCCCAAGTGAAGGTCAACTCGGCCGGCCCAGCCATCCACCTGGCCGCCGAGCAGTTCCTGGGCCTGGGCCGGGACGGCATCCGGGACGTGGCGTCCAACGTGGTCGAGGGCAAGGTGCGGGAGATCATCGGCACCATGACCGTGGAGCAGATCTACCGCGGCCGGCCGGAGTTCACTCGGCAGGTCACCGAGGCCATCCAGGAGGATTTCGCCCGGATGGGCCTCACCATGCTGTCCTTCGCCCTCAAGGACATCAGCGACAGCCAGGGCTACATCGACGCCCTCAGCCGGCCGCAGATCGCCGCGGCCAAGCGGGACGCGGCGATCGCCCAGGCCGAAACCGAGAAGGAATCCGTTGTCAAGTCCTCCCTGGCCCGCCGCGAAGCGGAAGTCGCCCGCCTCCAGGCCGACGCCCAGATCGCCAAGGCCAGCTGGGATAACGAGGCCAAGAAGGCCGAGTCCCAGACGATCGTCAACCAGAAGAAGGCGCAGGCAGATTTCTCCTATGAGCTGGAGCGTTTCCGCCTCTCGCAGGACCTGAAAAAGGAAGAGGCCAAGGTCATGCTCATCGAAAAGGAGGAGGCCGTCCGCATCGAAACAGCCGAGATCGCCCGCAAGGAAAAAGAGCTCGAATCGAACGTCCTCAAGCCGGCCGACGCCCGCAAGTACCAGATCAAGGCCGAGGCCGAAGCCGAGGAATATCGCATCACGGCTGAAGCCCGGGGCAGGGCTGAAGCCCTCAAGCTCGAGGGAATAGCCGAGGCCGAACGGATCAAGCAGCGCGGGCTGGCCGAGGCCGAAGCCATGGCCAAGAAGGCCCAGGCCTGGGAGAAGTACAACCAGGCGGCGGTCTTCGAGACCTACATGAAGGGCCTGCCCGAGCTGGCCAAGGCCGTGGCTGAGCCCTTGAGCAAGGTGGACAAGATCGTCATCGTCGGCGGGGAGAAGGGGTTGGGCACGACCCGGATCACGGGCCAGGTGGCGGAAATCCTGGCCCAGATGCCCGAGATCGTTCAATCCCTGGCCGGAGTCGACCTAAAGAAGTTCCTCCGGGACAAGCTGTCCCCCGTGGCCGAAGATAAAGAGAAAAAGTAAGCGGACCGCCGCTCCGGGTCCGACAGGCGCACCATGACCTCAGACACAGCCAATAAGATCGGCACGTCCCCCACCTTGAAGATCTCGGCCAAGGCCAAGGCCATGAAGGCCGAGGGGGTCGACGTCATCGACCTCAGCGTGGGAGAACCGGACTTCGCCACCCCGGACAACGTCAAGGCCGCCGGGATCAAGGCCATCGAGCAGAACTTCACCAAGTACACTGAGAACGAGGGCATCCCGGCCTTGAAGAAGGCGGTCGCGGAGCGGCTGAAGGAGGACTCCGGCCTGACCTACGCTCCGCAGGAGATCATCGTCTCTTCGGGCGGCAAGAGCTCCCTCTTCCACCTGATCATGGCCCTGGTCAACGAGGGCGAGGAAGTGATCATCCCCGCGCCCTACTGGGTCACCTACCCCGAGGCCGTCAACCTCGTCAAGGCCAAGCCGGTCATCGTCCCCACCAAGGAAGAAAACGGCTTTCTCCTTCAGCCCGACGAGCTCAAGGCAGCCATCTCGCCCGCGACCAAGGCCCTAATCCTGAACAATCCCAGCAATCCCACCGGCGCGGCCTACACCCGCAGGCAGCTCGAAGCCCTGGCCGAGATCATCCGCGCCGAAGAGATGTTCGTCATCTCCGACGAGATCTACTCCAAGCTCGTCTACGACGACTTTCCCTACGCCAGCTTCGCCTCCCTGGGCGAGGACGTCAAGAAAAAGACGATCATCGCCAGCGGGGTGTCCAAGACCTACTCCATGACCGGCTGGCGGATCGGCTATGCCGCCGGGCCGGTGGACATCATCAGCGGCATGGGCAAGATCCAAAGCCACACCACCTCCAATCCCTGCTCCGTGTCCCAGAAGGCCGCCCTGGAAGCCCTGGCCGGATCCCAGCACGACGTGGACCGGATGAGGGCCGAATTCCAGCGCCGGCGCAACTACGTCCTGCAGAGGCTGCAGACCGTTCCCGGCCTGTCCTGCTTCAAGCCTCAGGGCGCGTTCTACGTCTTTCCCAACATCTCCGGGTTCTTCGGCAAGGAATGCGGCGGCATGCGCCTCCGCAACTCCTACGGGATGGCCTATTACCTGCTCAAGGAAGCCAAGGTGGCCATTGTCCCGGGCGATGCCTTCGGCGCGGACGACTACATCCGCCTGTCCTACGCCACGTCCATGGCCAACCTGGAAAAGGGGCTGGACCGGATCATCCAGGCCCTCCGGGAGCTTAAGCCGGCCCGGAAGGCCAAGACGGTGCTCCTATCGAACACCGTCACCAGAGCGAGGAAATCCGCCCCGGTGGAGTCGGGCCTGGCGCTTCGGATGCGCGACGCCCTGACGGCCGAGATGGATTCCCATCTGGGCTACGCCGGCCTGTTCGAGTGGAACGCCAGCATCAACGGCGTGGTCATCCAGCTCCGGACGAACGTCCCTCACCTCAACGACTTCTGGATGGACAACTGGTATCCGGCCCAGCTCGAGCCCGATTTCAAGCCCCACGGCATCCTCTACGCCGTGGACGGGATCCCCGGACGAGAGCCCCGCGGGTTCTACAACGCGGAAACGCACACCGGCATCCTGGTCAATACCGACGCCTACGGGCCGGTGCGCAGCCTGGCCCTGGGCATGGTCATGGACATCTCCGAATCGATGCTCGGGACTCATGCCCTGCGGGGCATGTCCGTCGAGGCGAACGGCGAGGCCTTGAGCCTGGTCGGCCCGCCGGGGACCAAGAAGACAGAGCTCTTTTTCGCCCTCCTCCAGAGCCCGGGCTTCCGCCTGCATTCGAGCGAGCTCGCCTTCATTCGCTACAGCGGAAGCGCGGCCCAGGCCGACAATCCCGAACGGAAGCTCTTCCTCCCGGCGAACACGGTCGAGCTCCGGCCGTCTCTGGCTCCGCTGTTCGACGCCAGCAAGTGTGAGAACGTCGTCGTCCGCAAGGAAGACTGCCAGGACGCCGCCTGCCAGCGCACGGACGACTGCCGCCTGGACCGGGGTTCCGCCTATTGCTACAAGGCGTCCAAGGACGCCCACGTCCTCTTCGACCCGAACTGGCTCGCCGGACCGACGGGGTTCGTCCGCCGTGCGCCGCTCCGCCGGGTCTTCCTGCTCCGCAACGACCCCGTCTCGCCGGCCGTGGTCAAGCTCGACCCCGAAGAGGCCCTGCGTCTCATGGCCGGCGGGGAGATCCCGGGACTGAGCCGCGGCCTGACGGCCAAGGTCCATCCCTTCTTCAATCCGCACCTGCTGTCCTCCTCGTCCGAAAGGCTCGAGCTCCATCGCGGATTCGTCCGCCGGCTTCTTCAGGCCGCGGAGTGCTACATGTTCAACAGCGGAGTCGGCTCGGCCGGGGACATCGTCAAATTGGTCCAAGGGAAATAATCCAAGCTGCGGGGATCGGGCCAAGGCCTCGCTCCCACGGGTTTTTTTCACGCCTGTCCACTTCAGCTTTTTCGGCGGCGAAGAACTCACTCGCGGCCTTGATTCTACGGGAGACCGCCGCTCGCTCAGACAGCTTCGCCGGTCGGCTTCTTCCGAGCCGACTTCCCTAAAAAGCCTCATGTCCAGGCTAAAACCCCTAATGGTCGCTGCGGCTTTGGCCCAATCCCCCAACTTGCAGAAAAATGAATGGGGGGCAAGGGCAGGGCGGACCCCCAGCAGCCCGGAATGCGTAACAGGCAAACGCGCCAAAGGCATCCTTGAAATTGTTCGATTTCTTAACCCCTCCAACTCCCCTGTGAATCAGGGGAGTGACAGAAGTTGATGCCTTTGGAGCATGTTTGATGGGGGATGCCCGCCGGCGGGGGCCCCATTCATTAAAACAATAAGACTTTAGGAACGAAAGGGGGCTTAAGGGAAGGCGGTTTCGAGGCCCTCGGCCAGGGCATGAAGGACGAAGAGGTGGACCTCCTGGACCCGGGGGGTCGAGCCCGAATCCACGTCGAGCAAATGATCCGCCCAGGCCGCCAGCGGGCCGCCGCCCGCGCCGGTCAGGGCGACTGTCGTCATCTTTTTTTGGCGGGCGGCCTTCAGCCCCTCGATGATGTTGGGCGAGCGGCCGCTTGTGGACAAGGCCAGGGCCACATCCCCCTCCCGGCCCAGGGCTTCGACCTGCCGGCTGAAGACGCGATCGAAGGACAGGTCGTTGGCGATCGCGGTCAGGGCGGAGGTGTCGGTCGTCAGCGAGACGGCGGGCAGGGCTTGACCCAGACGCTGGTACTTGTTCACCAGCTCCGCGGCGAAATGCTGGGACTCGGCGGCGCTCCCCCCGTTGCCGAAGACGAGGATCTTGCGCCCGGCGCGGATGGCCCGGACCATGACCGCCAGGACCTCGTCCAGCGCGGTCCCCCGGTCCGCCAGAAAATTTTCCAGACAGCGGTTCAATTCCGCGGCGTCGTTGCGGCTGTTCATGACGGATTCTCCTCGGGCTCAAGGTCGGAAGCGATCGTGCGGCGGACGCGCTCGACCAGGGCGGGCAATGTGTCGATCGAGAAGGGTTGGACGGAGACAGGAGGAAAGAAGCGGACATGGACCGGTCCCGACCCGATCCGGAAGCTTCCTCTCGGCATCAGACGATAGGTGCCCCGGATGGACGCCGGGACGATGGGTACCCCGGATCTCAGGGCCAGAAAGAATCCGCCCCGCTTGAACGGCTGAAATCGCCCGTCGCGGGTCCGGGTCCCCTCGGGAAAAATGAGGAACGAATAGCCGCGCCGGGCCATGAGCTCCGCCGCCCGGTCTACGCTCCGGATGCCGCCCCTCAGGCGCTTGCGGTCCACGGGGACGAATCCCACGAACCGCATGCACAGGCCGATGACCGGGAGGCGGAGGATCCCCTTTTTCAGGATAACCCGGAGCGGGCCGGGGATGGCCCAGAACAGGAGCGGGCCGTCGATGAAGCTCTGATGGTTGGCCATGAATACGCACTGGCGGCCGGGGGAGAGATGCTCCCTCCCCTCGACGGTGATCCGGAACCCGACGATGGGCCAGACCCAGCCAAAGTACACCCGGCTGAAGAACAGGATCGGGGTGCGGAACTGGATCAAGACGCTGACCGCCAGAACGGGGGCCAGAAGGATGATGAACAGGACGGCCAGCAAACCGGCGAGAAGCGTACGGCTGTTCACCGCCGGAATTATACCACAACCGAAACTCGGAGGAGGGGAATTATTGGGAATGAGAAGGCGCGGCGCCCCGGGGAAGGGCGCTTATCTCGTGGAAGAGTGCAGCGGAGCCCTGATCCAGCTGCCGCTCCACATGATCAGGTCCTTGTTGAAGTCGTCCATGGTCTGCATGACGTAGAAGTTGTTGTCGGGATCGGACGGGTCGAAGGCGTAGCCCTCGTCCTGCCGGTCCCGGCCGAGGGATTGGATCAGAAAATCCTCGGGTCCCACTTCGCCGGCCTCGATCCCGAAAAGGCCGGCGCAGTCCCGGCCCGTCCAGCATTGGAAGACCGATCCCCACTGGTCCCGATTGGGGAAGCGGGCCAGATGGAACGGAGTGAGTTCGGTGTACATCTCGCTGTCGAGATCCAGGTTGCCGGCGGGGCTCGGCGGGGCGCCGCCCATGTCGGTCATGTAGGAGGAGATGGCCTTGGCGATGTTGCCGATGTCCACCATCGTGCTTTTCTGCTTGGCCTTCTGCATGGCCCCTTGAAAGACAGGGATGAGGATGCCGACCAGGATGCCGATGATGCCTACAACAATCAGAAGCTCGATCAGGGTAAAGCCTCTCCGGCATGTCTTCCGATCAGGCGGGACTGTGGCGCTCATGGCCGAACCTCCTCCGGGATGACGCCTCACACCTGAGGCGCAAGAGGGGGCGGCACGAGCGTGCCGCCCCCGCTATTTGACGCCGAAAAAACTCGATTAGCTCTGACCGCCTCTGGACTCGGGCGCGCGCACCCAGGACCCGTTGAACATGATCAGGTCGTTGTTGAAGTCGGCCATCTGGGTGATCCGGTACATGGACGCTTCGGGGTCCGCGGGGTCGAAATCGATGCCGTCGGTTCCGCCGTCGCGGCCCAAGGACACGACGACGAAGTCATCCAAGCCGGTGATGTCGCAGCCCCGGTAGGTCGTGCCCGCAGCCTGGCCGGAGCACACTTCGAAAGCTGTGCCCCACTGGTCGTTGGTCGGGCAGATCTTGACATAGAAGGGGGAGATGAAGGCCTGGAACGTCTGGTCCACGCTCCCATTGAAGTCCGGGGCCCGGCCGTTGTCGGTGACATAGTCGGCAATGGCTGTGGAGATCGTGGTGATGTCCTTCATCGTGGCCTTCTGCTTGGCCTTCTGCATGGCCGTCAAGGCGTTGGGGATGAGCAGAGCGGCAAGGATTCCGATGATGGCCACGACGATCAGCAGCTCGATCAGAGTGAAACCCTTCCTCTTTAACACTGAAAACCTCCTCTTCCTTGCCTTTGGTTCCTCCGCAAGCAAGGATTCCTAAGAATTTTTTTCGACTGCATGGCAATCGACTTTTCTAATGCAATTTCCGTGCCAATTATCAACTTGTTCATTATAATCGATTTACGCATTTAGACAGTCGCAACTCACCCGAAAATAGCGCTGTTTTTTGCCGGAAATGACAATTTTCGACATCGCAGTCAAGCCGTCCGGGGCGGTATGGACGCTTCTCCGTTGGCCAGGTTCTCCTTCAGGCCTTTCAGGTCGTGTTTTTCGATGAGGTAGCGCAACGACCTGTAGCTGAGCCCCAGGATCGACGCGGCCTTCTTGAGGTTCCCTCCGGACAGCCGGCGGGCCTCCAGGATGTATTTCTTGGTCACCTCGGCGATGTGGGCTTCCAGGTCGAAATCGGGCATGAGGACGAAGGATTCCTCCGCCGGCTCGCGGGGCGCGACGATCTCCGGCGGAAGGCAGGCGGCCGTGATCGTTTCCCGGTCCTCGATGGCCACGATCCGCTCGATGACGTTCTCCAGCTCCCGGACGTTGCCCGGCCAGGCATAGCTTTCCAAATGCCCGATGACGTCGGGCGTCATCCGTTTCATTTTCTTGTTCATGCGATGGCAGTATTTCTGGAGGAACTGACTGACCAGGATGGGGATGTCCTCGGTCTTCTTCCTCAGGGCGGGCATCTCGAAGGAGATGACGTTCAGCCGGTAGAACAGCTCCTCCCGGAACTTGCCCTCCTCGATGCGCTTCTTCAGGTCCTGGTTAGTAGCGGCGACGATCCGGACATCGACCGGAATCTCCTCCGGGCCGCCCACCCGCCGGATCTTCCGTTCCTGGAGGGCCCGGAACAGCTTGACCTGGGTCAGGAGCGACATCTCGGCGACTTCGTCCAGGAAGAGCGTTCCCTTCTGGGCGGCCTCGAACACCCCCTTCTTGTCGCCCACCGCTCCGGTGAACGACCCCCTGACGTGTCCGAACAACTCGCTCTCCAGCAGGCTCTCCGGAAGGGCCGCGCAGTTGATGGAGATGAAGGTCTGCTCCCGGCGCCGGCTGAGGGTGTGGATGGACCGCGCGGCCAGCTCCTTGCCCGTGCCGCTCTCCCCCAGGATGAGCACCGTCGAATCCGTGCCGGCCACCTTTTCGATGAGGTTGTAGACCGCCTTCATCATCTTGCTCTTGCCGACCAGCGGACCGAAGCTGTTCTTCTCCTCCAGCTCCTTCTTGAGCTGGACGTTCTCCTGCTTCAGGCGGCGCTTCTCCAGGGCGTTGGCCGAGACGATCTTCAGCTCGTCCACGTCGAAAGGCTTCATGATGTAGTCGAAGGCGCCGGCCTTGAGGGCGGCCACGGCCTGCTTGATCGTGCCGTAGGCCGTGATCATGACCACCGGGACCTCGGGCTTGCGCCGGATCATGAACTCCAGGATGTCCATGCCGTTCGTCCGGGGCATGCGGATATCGGTCAGGAGCAGGTCGAAATCCTCGTCGGTCAGGAAGTCGAAGATGTCAGCCGTTTCCGGCCAGGTCTTGACCTCGTAGCCCTCCTTGCGGAACACGACGCTCAGCAGGTCCACGATGCTCTTTTCGTCGTCCAGGATGAGAATGGTGTCCATGTTCGTCCTTTAGCTCCGGCCGGCGGCCGGGACCAGCCCCTCGATCTTGCCCCAGATCTTGTCCGGAGGAGGCAGGGTGATGACGATCTCCGTCCCGTGGTTCAGCTCCGACTTGATGGCGATCGCGCCCTGGTAGTCGTCGATGATGCGCCGGACGACGGACATGCCTAGGCCGCGGCCCTCCTCGAAGTCCGAATAGAAGGGCTCGAAGACTTTGGTCTTGGTCTCCTCGGTCATGCCCACCCCCGTGTCGGCGAACACCAAGCGGACGGCGTTCCTTTTCAGCCGCTCCGCCTGCAGCTTCAGCCGGCCGCCCCGGGGCATGGCCTGGACGGCGTTCTTGATCAGGTTCCAGAAGACCTGCCGGAAATGATTGGCGTTGCCCAGGAAGGGAGCGCTGGCCTCGCGGTAATTGCCCTCGAGCTCGACGCGTCCGTTCAATTCCCCGCCCTGCTGAAGCATGAGGACGGTCTCCCGCAGGATCTCGATCAGGTCGATGGGCACCGAAGCCATTCGGGGCGGCCCGGCCAGGTCCAGGAACTGGTCGATGGACTGGGAGATGCGCTCGGACTCGCGGAGGACGATGTTCATCAGCTTGGCCTGCTCGTCCGTCACCTGCAGGTCATTCTTCAGGACCTGGACCGAGCCGGCGATGGCCGCCAGCGGATTTCGGATCTCGTGGGCGATCTGGGACGAGATGCGGCCGGCCAGGGCCTGGTGCTCCTGGATCTGGAGCTCCCGACGGGCAGAGTCCAGCTGTTCCTGGGCCGTCCGGAGGTTCCGGGACAGGGTCGTGATCAGGAAGGCGATGGCGAAGAACAGGCCCCAGGCCACCACTAGGGAATACAGGACCGGCCCGAAGGACTGCGCCTTGAGCTGGTCGGGCTGAAAATAGGGGATGATCCGGTAATAGAGGCCCTCGACCAGCAGGCCGAAGACGATGGCCGATGCGGATGCGGTCAGGTACACCCCCCGGACGGGCAGGACCAGGCTGGAGCCCAGGATCGGGAAGACATACACGAAATACAGCGGCCCGGCGATCCCCCCGGAGATGTAGACCAGGGCGGTGACGATGGCCAGGTCGAGCGCCACCTGGACGTGGGCCTGCCCGGTTAGGTGCCGGCCCCAGTAGTAGAGGACGAGATAGATGATGCTCAGGACGGCGGCGGCCAGAGTGACGAAATAGAACTTATCCAGGGGCAGGAAGATGGACGTGGATTCCTGGATGGCCACGGCCGAGATGAGCAGCGAGGACACCAGGATCAACCGAAAAACAATCAGCTGAAGGAGCCCCCGCTTTTCGTTGGGCATGTCCGGGTCAGAACTCCTGCATCAGGCTGAAGATGGGCAGGTACATGGAGATGACGATCGTCCCCACCAGGCCGCCGACGACGATCATCAGGATCGGTTCCATGACGGACAACAGGGCGGCCACGGAAGTGTTGACCTCCTCGTCGTAGAAATCGGCCAGCTTGGACAGCATCTCGTCCAGGGTGCCGGTGGCCTCTCCGACGCTCACCATCTGGGTCAGCAGGAAGGGGAAACGCCCGGTCTCCTTGAAGGAATCGGAAAGGGTCCGGCCCTCGGAGACCTGGCGGCGGACGTCCATCACGGTTTCCTCCATGATGATGTTGCCCGAAGTGGAGGAGGTGATTTTCAGGCTCTCCAGCATGGCCACGCCGCCCGACAAGAGGGTGCTCAGCGTCCGGGTCATGCGGGAGATGCCCACTTTGGTCATGAGGCTGCCGAACAAGGGGATCCGGAGAAAGGCCCGGTCGACGATGTGCCGGCCGGCCACCGTCCGCCGGAAATAGCGGAAGCCGATGACGAGGGCGATGAGGCCCAGGAAGATGAAGAGGATGTTCTTCGCTACGAACCGGCTGATGGCCAGGGTCACGGCGGTCAGGGCCGGCAGCTTGGCCCCCAGCTCCTCGAAGATCCCGGCGAAGATCGGGATGACCTTCCACATCATGAAGATGACGACCAGCACCGAAAAAGCCAGGATGGCCACGGGATAGATCATCGCCTGCCGGACCTGGGCCCGGAGCTTGATGACCTTTTCCTCGTACTCCGCGATCCGGCGGAGCATGATGTCCAGGGAGCCGCTCTGCTCGCCCGAGCCGATGAGGTTGCAGTACAGGTCATCGAACACCTTGGGGTACTTCCGCATGGCCTGGTTCAGGCTGGCCCCGGCCTCGACGTCCTCCCGGATGCCGGTGATGACCCTCCGGAAATACTTGTTCTTGGTCTGCTCCACCAGGATGTTGAGGCTCTGGATGAGGGGCAGCTCGGCGTCGATCAGGACCGACAGCTGGCGGCTGAAGACGGTCAGCTCCTTGAGCCGGACTTTTTCCCTTTTGAGGAAGGGGAGGCTCAGCGCCGACCGCTTGGGCGTGATCTTCAGGACCTGGATCTGCTCTTTCTGGAGGGTTCGACTCAGCTCGTCGATGGACTGGGCCACCCGCTCGCCGGAGACGATTTCCCCCATCCGATTCTTGCCCGACCATGTGAAGATTGCCATGTGCGTTCCTTTCTATTTCCGCGAAACGTTGGAGGGCATGGAGGACCGTCCCTTCACCCCTTCCTTGCGCTGGATGATATCGATCAGCTCCTCGGGAAAGGACGAGACGCCGAGCGCCGTCTCGTACGTGAGCAGGTTCCGGAAATACAGGTCGGCCAGCGACTGGTTGAAGGTCTGCATGCCGAACCGCTCCTGACCCAGCTGCATGGAGGAGTAGATCTGATGGACCTTGTTCTCCCGGATGAGGTTGCGGATGGCCGGGTTGGGGATCATGATCTCCATGGCCAGGACCCGCCCCTTGCCGTCGGCCCGGGGCAGGAGGGCCTGGGTCAGGACCGCCTCCAGGCTCATGGACAGGATGACCCGGGCCTGGGTCTGGTACTGAGGCGGGAAGATGTCGATGATGCGGGAGATCGTCTCCGAGGCCGAGTTGGTGTGGAGGGTGGAGAAGGTCAGGTGGCCGGTCTCCGCCACCCTCAGCGTGGCTTCGACCGTCTCCTGGTCCCGCATCTCGCCTACGAAGACTACGTCCGGGTCCTCGCGCAGGACCGAGCGCAGGGCGTTGGCGTAGGACAGGGTGTCCTGGAACAGCTCCCGCTGGTTGACCACGGCCTTCTCCGGCTTGAAGAAATACTCGATGGGGTCCTCGATGGTGACGATGTGGACACCCCGCTCCCGGTTGATGTGGTCGATCATGCAGGCGATGGACGTGGACTTGCCGCAGCCCGTCGAGCCGGTGACCAGGACCAGGCCGCGGGGCAGGGAGCAGAGTTGGGCCGCCCGGGCCGGGATGCCCAGCTGGGCGAAGCTCCACATCTGCGGCAGGAAGCGGCGGAAGGCGCCGGCCACCGCCCCTTTCTGCATGAAGACGTTGGCCCGGAACCGGCCCAGGTCCTTGATGCCGAAGGAAAAATCGAGCTCCAGTTTCTCCTCGAACAGCTTCTTCTGCTTGTCGGTCAGGATGCTGTAGATGAGGGCCTTGGTGTCGGCCGGGGTCAGCACCTCGTGCTCGACCGACCGAAGAGAGCCGTTGACCCGGATCTTGGGCGGGATGTGGGTGGTGATGTGCAGGTCGCTGGCGTCTTGCTCCACGGTGATTTTCAATAGGTCGTGAATGCTGAGGTTCATCGGCGGCTCCTTGAGAGATTATGTGTCCCGCATGGTTTCGCGCACGACCTCGTCCACCGAGGTGAGGCCGGCCTTGACCTTGGCCAGGCCGCTCTTGCGCAAGCTGAGCATGCCGTTTTCGATGCACTTCCTCTTGATGTCGTGCGACTGGGACCGGCGGAGGATCATGTCCCGGATGTCCTGGGTGACCTCCATGACCTCGAACAGCCCGACCCGGCCGCGGTAGCCGGTGTTGTTGCAGAGGTTGCAGCCCTTGCCCTTCATGGGCTTGATCACGGCCGCGTCTTCCTTGTTGAAGCCCAGCTCCACCAGGGCCGATTCGGGCACGTTCTGCGGCTCGGCGCACTTCTTGCAGACGCGCCTCACCAGCCGCTGGGCCACGATTAGGAGCAGGGAGTCCGCGATCAGGAACGGCTCGACGCCCATGTTGATCAGCCGCTGGAAGGTGCTGGCGGCGTCGTTGGTGTGGATGGTGGAAAAGACCAGGTGGCCGGTCAGGGCGGCCTTGATGGCGATATCCACCGTGGCCGGGTCGCGCATTTCGCCCACGAGCATCACGTCCGGGTCCTGCCGGAGGAAGGCCCTCATGACCGTGGGAAAGTCCAGGGTGATCTCCTCCCGGATGGCGACCTGGTTGATCCCGGGGAAGTAGAATTCGACCGGGTCCTCGGCGGTCAGGATGTTCTTCTCGAGTGAGTTCAGGTTGGAGATGGCCGAGTACAGGGTGTTGGTCTTGCCGCTGCCGGTCGGACCCGTGACCAGGATGATGCCCCAGGGCTTGACGATGGCCTGCCGGAAGACGTCCAAGGACTCGGGCTCGAATCCGAGGAGGGTCATGTCGAGCTTCAGCATCTCCCGGTCCAGGATCCGGCTGACGATCTTCTCCCCGAAGATGGTGGGCATGACCGAGATCCGCATGTCCACTTCCTTGCGTCCGCCCTTCTCCAGCTTGACCTTCATCCTGATCCGGCCGTCCTGGGGCAGGCGCTTTTCGGCAATGTCCAGGTTGGACAGGATCTTGACCCGGGACACGACCGGATTCTTGTACTTCATGGGCAGGTTCATCATCTCGTAGAGCGTGCCGTCGATGCGGTAGCGGATGCGGAAGGACGTCTCGTAGGGTTCGAAGTGGACGTCGCTGGCGTTCTTCTTGATGGCCTCGATGAAGATCTTGTTGACCAGGGTGATGATGGGCGCTTCCTCGGCGGACTGGCCGGCTTCCTCGACGTCGTAATCGTCCTTGACGTCCTCGATGATGCTCACCTTGGAATCATCGGTGAGCTCCATGTCCTCCATGATCTCCTTGGCCTTCATCTCATGGGAGTCGCCGTAGTGCTTGGAGATCCCCTGGAGGAGGGCGCTCTCCGCGGCGATCACCGGCTGAATGTTCAAGCCGGTCCGGAAGCGGATGTCCTCGATGATGTCCAGGTCGGTGGGGTCGACCATGGCCAGCGTCAGGAAGGACCGGATGCGGTGGATGGGGAGGATCATGTACTTCCGGGCGGTTTCCACCTGGATGAGGCCGACGACTTCCGGGTAAACTTCGAACTGCTCCAGGTCGATGAAGGGGTAGCCGAGCAGCCGGCTCAAGTTCTGGGCCAGGTCCTCACCGGTCATGTATCCGAGCGAGACGAAGGCGCTGCTCAGCGGCACTTCGTTTTTCTTCTGGAATTCGATCGCGGCGCGAAGCTGGTCGGCGGTCAGCATTTTTTCCCGGACGAGGAGTTCGCCTAGATTAGAGCCCATGGAGACTCCTCCCTGCGCGACTGTGCTTAACAATATTTGTCATTCAGAGTCAGCCCCTTCCTTTTTAAAGACGAGTCGGTTCGCCTGAATATCTCCCTTTGAAAACGGCTTTAATCATGTCAAAACCTGTAATTATGGGCAATCACCGCTGGGGGGGAATCCACAGATGATTTTTTGTTATTCCTTATCACCTATAGAGGTGAGGCCCGGCAGAGGCCGTTTCAACCGACAAATTACGGCAATGGCCCCGAGGCTTCAGCCTCGCTGACATAATTTGTCGCAAAAGGGTGCCGATTTTCAACATGAGCCCGTGCAGGCATGCTTCGGCCGCTTTCTCCCTAATATCCGCAGATCGGCCAGACGATCGGCTCGGCAGCAGCCTAGTTTTCTCTGCCGGAGGGCAAGGCGATAAATTGACCTCCTCGCCGATTTCTGATAAATTACCCCTGTGAATTGGCCGGTATCGGGAAAAGCGGCCCCCGACGGTCAGTCCGTCCGGGACGGACCGAGGCCTTCCCAGAGCTTAAAGGGAGAGGTGTCCGAGTGGCTTAAGGAGCACGCTTGGAAAGCGTGTGTGCGTCTAACGGCGTACCGTGGGTTCGAATCCCACCCTCTCCGCCACGAACAACCGGCCGACGACGAAAGGAGTCCAGGCATGGAAACGCAAGATTACATCCGGGTCGAAAACCAGTTCGGCGCGCACAACTATCATCCGCTCGACGTGGTGATCGACAAGGCCAAGGGCATCTGGGTGTGGGATGTCGACGGCAAGAAATACCTGGACTTCCTGAGCGCCTACTCGGCCGTCAACCAGGGGCACTGCCACCCCCGCATCATTAGGGCTCTCCAGACTCAGGCCAAGCGCCTGACCCTGACCTCGCGGGCCTTCCGCAACGACCAGTGGCCGCTCCTGGCCAAAGAGCTGTGCGACCTCACCGGCTACGAAATGGTCCTGCCCATGAACTCGGGCGCCGAGGCCGTAGAAACGGCCCTGAAGCTGGCCCGCAAGTGGGCTTACCAGAAGAAAAGCCTGCCCCAGGACCAAGCGGAGATCATCGCCTGCGCCAATAACTTCCACGGCCGGACGATCTCCATCGTCGGCTTTTCGACCGAGCCCCTCTACCGGAAGGATTTCGGCCCGTTCACCCCTGGCTTTCCCGTCATCCCCTACGGCGACATCGCCGCGCTCGAGGCGGCCGTCACCCCCAACACCGCCGCCTTCCTGGTCGAACCCATCCAGGCCGAGGCGGGCATCCTCATTCCTCCTCCGGACTACCTGAAGCAGGTCCGGGACACCTGCACGCGGAAGAACATCCTGTTCATCGCCGACGAGATCCAAACCGGACTGGGCCGCACCGGCAAGCTGCTGGCCTGCGAGCACGAGGGCGTGCGACCCGACATCGCCATCATCGGCAAGTCCCTGGGCGGAGGCTGCTACCCCATCTCCGCGGTCCTGTCCACGGCGGAGATCATGGGCGTCTTCAAGCCCGGAGAGCACGGCTCGACCTTCGGCGGCAATCCCCTGGGCTGCGCCGTGGCCCGGGAGGCGCTGAAAACGACCGTCGAAGAAAAGATGATCGACAACGCCGCGGCCATGGGCCGGTACTTCATCGAAAAGCTGCAGACCGTCCGCAGCCGGCTCATCAAGGAAGTTCGCGGCCGGGGCCTGCTCATCGGCGTGGAGCTCGTGCCCGAAGCGGGCGGCGCCCGGCGCTTCTGCGAAGCCTTGAAGGACGAGGGCCTGCTGTGCAAAGAGACCCACGACAACGTCATCCGCTTCGCCCCTCCGCTCATCATCAGGGAAAAAGAGCTGAACTGGGCCCTCAAGCGGATCAAGAAGGTCTTCCGGAACTTGAAATAGCTTCCGGCCGGACTTCCGAACCACGGATTCCTGTTCTTTAGTCCTGAAGTGCTGCCAGGTTCTCCGAAAATATCAACTGTCGCTTTTTTAGGACAATCCTGCCTAGAATCCTAACAAATTCGCCAGAAATAGACCGTTTTTCACACTGGCATGGAAACTGCAATATTGTTGTCGGAGAACGAAGATGAAAACGAAAAATAGCAAACGGACTTTCGGAGTCGTCCTGCTCCTCGCCGGTCTCATGGGTTTTACCGGATGCCTCATGGTCATGCCTTACGACGGGCCGTACGACGAAACCGATTATTCCTACAATCCGCCCATGGACACCTCCTATTTTTACGACACCTTGGCCGATCACGGCTCATGGGTCTACTGGCCCGGCTATGACTATGTCTGGGTTCCTTTCGACGCCGGATACGGCTGGCGGCCTTATTCCGACGGCCGCTGGGTCTGGACCGAATACGGCTGGACCTGGATCTCCTATGAACACTGGGGCTGGATCGTCTATCACTACGGCCGCTGGGTCTTCGAACCGGGCTTCGGCTGGTTCTGGGTTCCGGATACGGTCTGGGGGCCGGCCTGGGTCTGCTGGCGCTACAGCGATTCCTGGATCGGCTGGTCTCCGCTTCCGCCCCGCTTTCGATACGGCCACAGACACGGATTGATCCTGGACCAGATCGACCTCGCCAACGATTGGTGGATCTTCGTGAACCTCCGCAATTTCACCTCGGACCACTTGAGCCGGCACGTCCTCGGCCGGGACAGGAATGCGGAGTTCGTCAGCCGGACCATGGTCACGGCCCGGATCGTGGACCGAGAAGGCCGGCCGAGCAACATCGGCTTCGGCAAGGACAGGATCGAACGCCTGACCCGGACATCGATCCCGACCCTCACTCTGCAGGACGGCTCTCGACCCGAGCTGCCGCGAGTCGATTCGGGGCGAGTCGTCATCTACCGCCCCGACGTCGCGTCCAAGCCTTCAGCCAAGCCTGAGAAGTTTTCGACCCGGGAAGCCCGTGACGTCCGGAAGAGCGGCGCCGCGTCCTATTCTTCAAGCCGCGTCGATCCGCCTCGGTCCCGCACCGTGCCGGCCGCTCCCCAGCCGGCGCCTCGGGCCGCAGAGCCGGAGACGAGAAGGACCATCGACCGGGAATCCTCGAGCCTGAAACCCGGGGGCGACAAACCTCGCCCGGAATCCGGCCGCTCCGTCAAGGAAGTCCGAGTCCGGAGCGAGGAGAAACAATCGCGGGCTGAGGCCGAACGGACGAGTCCCTCCAAAGTGACCAAGAGCCGGGACCGCAAGGACGGGTGAGTCCGCGGCCGGCCTGCACGCCCCCGGGGCGGCGTTTCATCCATTGACAGGCTTTTCGGCCGTCTGCTATAAAATGTCTGCCCCAGAAGGGCGGCCGCGATCCAGAGCATTCCCATTGAACACACTCCGCCATCCCATCGGAACGGTCCATCAGGGACAGGACCCGAAGCTCACGGTTCGAATCATCGGCCGCTGCAATTTCCGGTGCCCGCTCTGCTCGACCTTCAGCCATCCCGAGCGGAAAGGCCTTCTGTCCCAGGACGAGATGAAGGAGATCGTCAGCCTCCTGGTCCGGGAGAGGTTCCGGGGAGCGCTCAATGTCTCCGGGGGTGAGACCAGTCTTCATCCCGACCTGCCGGAAATGGTATCGCTCGCCTCCCGCCGCCTCCCGGAATCCGCGGTCGTCGTCTTCACCAACGGAGATTGGGTCGGGGCTCGAGGCTGGGCCGAACGGCTAGGCCGGCTCCTGGGAGGGCCGAACGTCCTCGTCCGATTCTCACTGGACAGGCAGCATGCTCAGGGAAAGGCTATGGCCCTCTACGGCCGGATCCGCAGGAAGACGGTGGAAGCGGTGGAGCGAGAGCGCCTGGAGAAGGCGCGCCTGTTCCTGGCGGCATGTCTGGAACGGGGGGCCGAGCCCGGCAGGAACTTCGATTTCGCCTATAAGGGGACTCTGGCCGAGGCGGGTCGATACATGCGTCCGCTGGGGGATGTCCCCGTCTATCCCCTCCGATTCCAGCGGGACCCGGCGCGCCGGGCGAAGCGAATGGGCTTCATGGCCGTCGATCTTGACCCGCACGGCCGGCCCCGCGTCTTTGTGACCCTAGGACATATCCTTCGGGGGGAAGCGCTCGGAGGGATCCCGGCTCTTCCCCTGGCCCTGAGAATGAACCGGGAAGCCCTGTGCGCCAAGAGCTGAAACGCCGATGACACCGACCAAGCCCGCCCTCTCGATCGAAGTGAAAATGACCAACCTCTGCAACCAAGAGTGCGGCTACTGCGCCAACAACGACGGCGCGGGGCCGCCGGAGATGATCGATTGGCGCGCCTTCAATGGCCGCCTGGAGGAATGGGCGGGCCATAAGGAGACCTCGGTCTGCGACCTCACCGAGGTCCGCCTCACGGGAGGAGAACCGCTGCTCCACTTCGAGGGGGTGGTCGGCATCGCCCGCTGCTGCCAGCGCCTGGGGATCCGATCCGGCATCAACACCAACGGACTGCTTCTCGATGCCGCTCGAATCCGCCTTCTCAAAGCCTGCGGCCTGGAAGTGCTCAAGATTTCCTACGACTCCCTCCGGGCCGAGACCTACAGTCAAGTGCGGTATCCCATCGCCTCGCTTCGCCCCTTGACCCGGACCATCCGAGAGGCGGTCGAGAATCGATTCAAAGTGATCCTGCGGCTGACGCTGGCCAAGCCCAACCGGGGCCAGCTCGTCGAATGCTCACGGGAGGCGGCCGGACTGGGAGTTTATAAGCTCCAGATCAAGCCCCTCATCCGATCCGGCCGGGCAGCGGGCCTGGATCAATTCCTGAGCCGGGAAGAGATCGAAGAAGCTCTGGCCAGGCTGGCGGAGTCCGCGGCCGGAGGCGGCCTTCCCGTCGAGGTCCTATGCTGGCCTCCCGCGCCGGGCTCCCCGTTCTCCTACAAGATCTGCGGGAACATCAACAAGATCTACGTCTCGACGGATTTGACCTGCACCATCTGCAACTACATCGGGGAAACAGACCAGGCTCGGCTCGGCGACCTCGCCTCAACACACCTCGAAGTCATATTCCGGCGCCGCCTGGACGAGTCGCTGAACCAGTCGGTCAACGGCTGCCGCCTGGTCCGGGGTTGTCCCAACACGGCCTTCTTTGAAGGCGGAGCACCTTGACCGGGCCGTCATGGACGTCTTTTCTCGGAATGATGTCCTGACCGGAGTCAGGTTCCTCAAGACGATCCCCTCCTTTCTGCGCCATCCTTGGACTCTATCCCAAGCCCGACAGACCGTCCGGCTTCGCCTGGAGAGGAGGGCCTCGGATTTCTGCGCGCTGATGAAGAAGGCTGTTTACGGAAACCCGGGCAGTCCCTACCTCGGCCTGTTGAAGCAGGCCGGCTGCCCGTATGATGAGCTGGAGGATTCGGTCCGCAAGCACGGACTGGAGGAGACCCTCCGTCTGCTGTTCCAGGAAGGCGTCTACCTCACCGTCAGCGAATTCAAGGGACGCGCCCACGTGCGGCGGGGCCGATCGACGATCGACGCCAATCCCTCGCTCCTTCGCAATCCGCTGTCGCGAGACCACCTCCGGGCCCAGACCGGGGGCAGCGGCGGGCGGAGCGTGCCGGTCCTCATCGACTTGGCCTATGTCCGGGAGCGGGCGGCCGATCACCTTCTGGCGCTCGCTGCGCGGAACGGCCGCGACTGGGTCCACGCGGTCTGGGGAATCCCGGGAAACACGGACATGGTGCGCGTGCTCGAGCTGTGCGCCCTGGGAACTCCGCCGGAGCGGTGGTTCACCCAGGTCGATCCCCGCTCTCCCGGCCTACATCCCCGGTATCCCTGGAGCGTCCGGGCGCTGCGTTGGGCGGCTTGGGCTTGGGGAGTCGGAGTACCGGCTCCCCGGTATGTCTCGCTGAACGATCCGTCGGCGATCGTTCAATGGCTGCGCCGGATTCTGGATCGAGGACGAATCCCCCACCTTGTGACCTGGGCTTCCCCGGCCGTGCGCGTCTGCCGAGAAGCCGAACGGACGGGGTCGAGCCTGTCCGGAGTCCAGTTGTCCATCGGCGGAGAACCGATCACTGCGGCCAAAATGGATGCGATCCGGCGGACGGGCGCGGCCGCCGTCCCCCGCTACATGGCCATGGAATGCGGCTATATCGCCTACGGCTGTCTCCAGCCCTCCTTCCCGGACGAGCTGCATCTTTTTGACGACATGCACGCGGCCATCCAGCCCGAGGCGCGTCGGCCGGAGTCCGGGCTCCGGGCCGACGCCCTGCTCCTGACGTCGTTGCGGCCTTCGGCGCCGTTCATCCTGCTCAACGTATCGCTGGGAGACCAGGCTCAGCCGTGCACGGGGTCGTGCGGCTGCCCCCTGGAGCAGATCGGCTGGACGAGGCGGATCCGGAAGGTCCGCAGCTTTGAAAAGCTGACCGCGGGCGGAATGACGTTCCTGGACTCGGACATCCTCCGGGTCCTGGAAGAGGTTCTCCCGTCCCGTCTGGGCGGATCCTTGCTCGACTACCAGCTGATCGAAGAAGACGACGCGTCCGGGGAGCCGAAGCTCAGGCTGATCATCAGCCCCTCTGTCGGACCCGTGGATCCCGTCGCGGCCAAGAGGATCTTTCTAGAGGCCGCGGGCCGGGGCTCCGGAGCCGAGCGCTTGATGAGCCTGCAGTGGGGCGAAGGCGATTTCTTGTCGGTCGACCGAAGGCTGCCCAAGTTGACCGCCGCGGGAAAGATCCTCCACTCCATCAAGGCCTCCTCCTGACCTCGCGCCGGTTTCCGGTCTTCGGCCGACGCCTCCCCCTGACGAGCGGCCGGGCCGGAGCCCGCCGCCCGGCATAAAAACCTTTTGTAATCAAGAAACAAAGGTGTTAAGATAAAGCTTAATTTTTAGCGGGAAAGCTTGGCTTTCTCCGCAAAAAACACAAGAAAAGACAGGTGCCATACCAAATCTTCGCCCGCAAGTATAGGCCGAAGACCTTTGATGAGCTGGTCGGCCAGAAGGCCGTCGTCCAGACCCTGAAGAACGCCGTCCAGTCCAACCGAGTCTCGCAAGCTTACATCTTCACCGGCATGCGGGGCGTGGGCAAGACCTCGGCCGCCCGCATCCTAGCCAAGGCCCTCAACTGCGTCCACGGACCGACTCCGTCGCCCTGCAACGTCTGCGAGCGCTGCCTGGCCATCAGCGAGGACCGGGCCATCGATGTCATCGAAATCGACGGCGCCTCCAACAACAGCGTAGACGACGTTCGCGGCCTCCGGGAAGCGGTCCAGTACCGGCCCCTCCACGACCGGTACAAGATCATCATCATCGACGAAGTCCACATGCTGTCCAAGCCCGCCTTCAACGCCCTGCTCAAGACTCTGGAGGAGCCGCCGCCCGGGACGATCTTCATTTTCGCCACCACGGAATTCGAGAAAGTGCCGGCGACGATCATCTCCCGCAGCCAGCATTTCGAGTTCAAGAAGATTCCCCACAAGGACATCGTCAATCATCTCCTGAAGATCGCCCAGCTGGAAGGCATCCAAATTTCGAATTTCGGATTGGCCCTCCTGGCCGACTCGGCCGAGGGGAGCCTGCGCGACGCCGAAAGCCTGCTCGACCAGGCCGTGGCCTTCAGCGGTCCGAACATTTCGGACGAAGACCTGAAGGAAATTTTGGGGGCGATGAACCAGAACCTCCTCTTCGCCATCAGCTCGGCCATCCTCGACCAGAAGCCGGAAGCCGTCTTTTCTCTGGTGGAACAGGTCATCGACAGCGGCTACGACCTGCGGTTCGTCCTCAAAGAACTCGTCCAGCACTTCCGCGACCTGCTCGTCGCCAAGTCCGCGGCCAAATCCGATGAGATCCTGGCCTTGGACGCCAACGACCTGGCCCGCTTGAAAAAGGAAGCCGAACGCGCTCCGGCCGAGGATTTCCTGCGCTATCTGCTGTCCCTCCAAGCCGCCGAGCCGAATCTGCGCTTTTCCAGCCATCCCCGGATCGCGCTGGAAGCGCTTCTCGTGAAGCTCTGCCACTACCAGAGCCTCGTCCCTCTTCAGGATATGCTCCAGGAGCTCAATGCGCTCCGGACCGGTCCGGCTGAGGATGAGCCCGGCCCGTCCCGCGCCCCCGGCGCCAGCGGCGCGCCCCCTTCTCGAAAGCCTGAGGCACCCCGGCCGGCAGGCGGAGGTCCGGCGGTCCGGCCGGCGGCGGCTGTCCCTCCGTCGAGCGCGAGGCCGAGCGACCTGAAAACCCTCATGCCCAAGGTCGTCACCTATCTCCAGAGGGAACGGAGCTCCCTGGCCGCCATCCTTGACCAGGCGTCCTCCTGGAAAGTCGAGGACGAACCCCTGGACATCAAGTTCAATCACCAGCAGGGCTTCACGGTCAACACGCCCCTCACTCTGCACGTCTATTTCCCGGCGGGCAAAAAGGACCTGGTGGAAGTCGTGACCAAGGATCTCCGGGTCGTGGAAAAGGCCGCCGCCGAGGCCGCCGGCCAAAAGGTCCATGTCCGGGTCTCAGAGGAAGCGGCCGCCGCCGGGCCGCGCTCCCGGACGAGCGAGCTCGACGCCGCCCTCAAGGACCCGGCCGTCCAGCAGTTCATGGACGTCTTCCGGGCCCGGATCATCTCCGGCCAGCCGGTCCGGACGGCCGACAACGACACCTCGAAAGGAACACGGACATGAAAGGCTTCGGAGACATCCAGAAGATGGTCCGGCAGGCCCAGGAGATGCAGGAACAGATGCAGAAGGAAATGGCCGAGATGCGGGTCGAAGGCTCGAGCGGCGGAGGTATGGTGACCGTCGTCCTGGACGGCCAGAAGAACCTCGTCTCGGTCCGGCTCGACCCCGAAGTCGTCAACAAGGACGACGTGGACATGCTCCAGGACCTGATCCTGGCCGCGGTCCACGACGCCGGAGCCAAAGTCAACGAGACCCTGTCCCAAAAGCTCGGCTCCCTGGGCGCCGGCCTGAAGATTCCGGGGCTCGTCTGATGTACGAATACGCCCAGCCGCTCAGCCGCCTCATCGAGGAGCTGCGCAAGATCCCCGGGATCGGGGCCAAGTCCGCCCAGCGGATCGCCTTCCACATGCTCGCCCTCCCCGCGGAGGACGCGGACAACCTGGCCGAGGCCATCACGGAGGCCCGGCGCAAGATCTTCTACTGCTCGCGGTGCAACAACATCACCCACGTCGACCCGTGCGAGATCTGCCAGGACGAGTCCCGGACGGACGCCGCCCTGTGCATCGTCGAGGAACCGTACAACATCTCCTCCATCGAAAGGACGGGGATCTACCACGGGCGCTACTACGTCCTGCTCGGCTCGCTGGCCCCGCTCAAGGGCAAGGGTCCGGACGAGCTCGGGCTGGACAAGCTCCTGAAGCGGATCAAGGCCGGGCGCTTCCAGGAGATCATCCTGGCCACCAATCCCACCGTCGAGGGCGAAGCGACGGCCGTCTACCTGGCCAAGATCCTGAAGGACTTCGCCCCGAAGCTGACCCGGCTGGCCATGGGCCTGCCGGTCGGCTCGGAGATCGATTTCGCCGACCAGGTGACCATGAAGAAGGCCCTGGAGGGGAGGACCGAAGTCAAGGAATGAACGGCCGGGGCCGGCCGGACGCTGCGCCGGGATCCGATTATCGAGAATTCATAACGGTTCGGCTCCGCGGAGCCGGGCCCAACGCTATCCGAGGAGTCCTATATGACAAAGGTGCTTGAACCCATCGAGGGAAACACGGCGGCCACTCACGTGGCCTACGCCCTAAGCGAAGTGGCCGCCATTTATCCCATTACCCCGTCTTCGACCATGGGCGAGCTGGCCGACGAGTGGGCCGCCCAGGGCCGGAAGAACATCTGGGGCCAGGTCCTGGAGGTGATCGAAATGCAGTCGGAGGGCGGCGCCTCGGGCGCGGTCCACGGCTGTCTCTCGGCCGGAGCCATGACTACGACCTTCACCGCCTCCCAGGGGCTGATGCTCATGCTGCCCAACATGCATAAGATCGCGGGCGAAATGCTGCCCACTGTCTTCCATGTTTCGGCCCGGTCGCTGGCCTGCCAGTCGCTGTCCATCTTCGGCGACCATTCGGACGTCATGTCCGCCCGGAACACGGGCTTCGCCCTGCTGTGCGCGTGCTCGGTCCAGGAGGTCATGGACCTGGCCGCCGTGGCCCACCTGGCCACGCTCAAGAGCCAGGTGCCCTTCGTCCATTTCTTCGACGGCTTCCGGACTTCGGCCGAGATCCAGAAGATCGAGCTTATCCCCTACGAGACCCTGGCCTCGCTCATCGAGCCGCAGTACATTCAGGACTTCCGCGAACGGGCCCTCAACCCGGATAAGCCGATGATGAAGGTCGGCCAGCAGAACCCGGACGTCTACTTCCAGGGCCGGGAGACGATTAACAAGTTCTACGACGCCGCCCCGGCCATCGTCCAGGAATACATGGACAAGGTCTCGGCCAAGGTCGGCCGCTCCTACCACCTGTTCGATTACATCGGGGCCCCGGACGCCGACAAGGTCATCGTCCTGATGGGCTCGGGCGCGGAAACAGCCGAAGAGACGATCAACTCTCTCAACGGGCGCGGGGCCAAGTTGGGTGTCATCAAAGTCCGCCTCTACCGGCCTTTCGACGCGGCCGCCCTGAACGCCGCCCTGCCTAGGTCCGTGAAAAAGGTCGCCGTCCTCGACCGGACCAAGGAGCCCGGGTCGCTGGGCGAACCGCTCTATCTCGACCTGGCCGTGGCCCTCTCCGGCCGGCCGGTCAAGGTTATCGGCGGGCGCTACGGGCTGAGCTCCAAGGAGTTCACCCCGGACATGGTCAAGGCCGTCTACGACCACCTCGACGGGAAATGCACGCACGGCTTCACCGTCGGCATCACCGACGACGTCACCGGGACGTCCCTCCCCCTCGGCTCGCCCATCGACACCGAGCGGCCGGGGACGGTCCGCTGCAAGTTCTGGGGCTACGGCTCGGACGGCACGGTCGGGGCCAACAAGAACTCGATCAAGATCATCGGCGACAATACCGACCTGTTCGTCCAGGGCTACTTCCAGTACGACTCCAAGAAGTCGGGCGGGGTCACCATCTCCCACCTGCGCTTCGGCAAGGAAAAGATCCAGTCCCAGTACCTCCTCAACACCGTGGACTTCGTGGCCCTACACAAGCCGTCCTACATCGGCCGGTACGACATCCTGGGGGGCATCCGCGAGGGCGGGATCTTCCTCCTCAACTCCAACTGGAAGGCGGAGGAGGTCTTCGACAACCTGACCCCGGACATGCAGAAGACGATCATCGACCAGAAGATCAAGGTCTACACCATCGACGCCCTGAAGATCGCCGAGGCCTGCGGCCTGGGCAACCGGATCAACTCCATCATGCAGGCCTGCTTCTTCAAGATCTCGGGCGTCCTGCCCGAAGCCGAGGCCATCGGCCTCATCAAGGCCGCCATCAAGAAGTCCTTCATCCGGAAGGGCATGGAAGTCGTCCAGAAGAACTGGGATTCGGTGGACGCCGCTTCGGCCGCCCTGCAACCGGTCCCGGTGCCCGCCAAGATCTCGAAGTCCGCTCCGGTGCCCAAGCTCGTCCCGGACGACGCCGACGAATTCACCCGGAGCGTCATCAAGCCCATCATGCATTTCCAGGGCGACACCATCCCCGTCTCGAAGATGCCGTATGACGGCCGGGTGCCGACGGGCACGGCCCGGCTCGAGCGCCGGGGCATCGCCCCCGAGGTTCCGGCCTGGCTCCCCGAGCACTGCATCCAGTGCAACCAGTGCGCCCTCGTCTGTCCGCACGCCACCATCCGGCCCAAGCAGGTCCTGCCGGCCGACCTGAAGGCCGCGCCGAAGAGCTTCGTCACCATCAAGAGCTCGTCCAAGAACGACCGGGACCTCCAGTATCGTCTGCAGGTCTACGTCGAGGATTGCGTCGGCTGCGAGAACTGCGTCGAGGTCTGCCCGAGCAAGGTCAAGGCCCTGAAGATGGTGCCCATCGAGGAGGCCCGGGCCGCGTGCGAAGTCGAGAACGAGAAGTTCTTCGAGACCCTGACCTACGACAACCTGGACGGTCATAAGACCGATACTCTGCGCGGCAGCCAGCTCCTCCAGCCGCTGTTCGAGTTCCACGGGGCCTGCGCCGGCTGCGGCGAGACCCCCTATATCAAGCTGGCCAGCCAGCTCTTCGGCGACCGGATGCTCATCGCCAACGCCACCGGCTGTTCGTCCATCTACGGCGGGACGTTCCCCACCGTGCCCTACGCCAAGAACTCGAAAGGACAGGGGCCGGCCTGGGCGAACTCCCTGTTCGAGGACAACGCCGAATATGGATTCGGCTTCCGCCTGGCCGTGGACGCCAACCGGCGCCTCCTCCTGTCCCACATCGACAAGGTCCTGGAGACCGCGCCCACGCCCGAGCTCGCGGACTCCCTGAAAAAGATGAAGGGCGTTTGGACCGAGACCGGCGAGGCGGCCAGAGCCGCGGCCCAAGCGGTGCGTCTGGCCCTGCCCGCCGCCCTGGCCAAGAACGGCGCCCTCCGGCCCGCCCTGGAGAAGCTCAGCCAGCTCCAGGATTTCCTCATCGACCGGAGCGTGTGGTGCATCGGCGGCGACGGCTGGGCCTACGACATCGGCTACGGCGGGCTGGACCACGTCCTGGCCATGAACCGCAATGTCAACCTGCTCGTCCTGGACACCGAGGTCTACTCCAACACCGGCGGCCAGGCCTCCAAGGCGACCCCCACCGGCTCGGTGGCCAAGTTCGCCGCCTCGGGCAAGAAGACCACCAAGAAGGACCTGGGCAAGATGGCCATGAGCTACGGCTACGTCTATGTCGCTTCGGTGGCCATGGGGGCCAACATGAATCAGTGCCTCAAGGCCTTCGTCGAGGCCGAGGCCTATCCGGGCCCGTCGCTCATCATCGCCTATTCGCCCTGCATCAACCACGGCATCGACATGGCCAAGAGCCAAGCCGAAGAGAAGCTGGCCGTGGACACGGGTTACTGGACCCTGTACCGCTTCAACCCGCTCCTGGCCAAAAACGGCAAGAATCCCTTCCAGCTCGACTCCAAGGAACCGACCCTGGCCTACGACGTCTTCCTCAAGAACGAGATCCGCTACCGGACCCTGACCCAGCAGTTCCCCGAGATCGCCAAGACGCTCTTTGCCCAGGCCGCCGAGGAAGCCAAGGCGCGCTACACCAGCTACAAGAAGCTGGCCGAATAGTCTGAAGGACGGAGGTCCGCATGCAGTTTGTCGATGAATTGTCCGTGCACTTTCTGAGGGTGGTGGAGGCCGCGGCCGTCGAGGCGGCCAAGACCATGGGCCAGGGCGACCGCAAGTTTTCCGACCACAAGGCCGTGGAGGCCATGCGCCGGGAGATGGACCAGATCGAGATGGACGGGACCATCGTCATCGGCGAGGGCGAGCGCGACGAGGCGCCGATGCTCTACATCGGGGAGAAAGTCGGCAAGAAGAACGGGGAAGGGAAATTCCCCAAGGTGGACATCGCCGTGGACCCCCTGGAGGGGACCAACCTCTGCGCTACGGGGACCGAGAACGCCATCTCCGTCCTGGCCGCCTCCGAGGAGGGCGGCCTGCTCAATGCCCCCGACATCTACATGAACAAGATCATCGTCGGGCCGTCGAACAAGGGGAACATCGATATCAACGCCCCGGTCGAATACAACCTGAAGAGCATCGCCCGCGGCCTCAACCGCGACGTCGAGGACCTGGTGGTCATCGTCCTCAACCGGGAGCGCCACAACCAGCTCATGGCCGACATCCGCCAGGCCGGGGCGCGGATCAAACTCATCGGCGACGGCGACCTGAGCGCCGGCATCTCGTCGGTCATGCGCGGCACCGGCGTGCACGCGGTCATGGGCATCGGCGGGGCGCCCGAGGGCGTCCTGACCGCGGCCGCCTGCCGCTGCCTGAACGGGAACATGCAGGCCAAGCTCTTTCCGTTCAAGAAGGGGGACGACGAGCGGATCAAGAAGATGGGGATCGCCGGCGGCTTCGAGAAGGTCTATTCGGTCGATGACCTGGCCCCGGGCCAGAACATCGTCTTCGCCGCCACGGGTGTCACCAGCGGCAACCTGCTCAAGGGCATCCGCTTCTTCGGCGGGGGCTTCCGGGCCAACTCGGTCATCATGACCTACACCCCCCAGGGCAAGACCATCAAGTTCATCGAGGACATCCTCCTCGAGCCGGCGACGAGCATCCCCGTCAGCATGGTTTGAGTCCGGGGGCCGGGGGGGAGCGGGACTATTCGACGACGCTCAGGCCCGAATCCGTCTTGACGATCCCGCATTTGACTCTTCTTGTGTTTGCTGATAACCTCGGATGAACTCCCAGCGAAGAACGCGGGCTATGCAGTGCCCTCAATGCCGTTGCCCTAATCTTGAGAGGGCGCGCATCTGCACCGCCTGCGGAGCCGAATTGCCGGCTTCGCCCCCTACCCTCAGCTCCCCCGGTCAAATCCTGCCGCTTCCTCCCGTCCTATTCTCGGCGGGACGCATCTTCGCGGACAAATATGAAATCATGGAAGAGCTGGGAAGAGGGGGGATGGGAGTTGTCTATAAAGCCCGGGACAATAAACTCGGGCGTCTCGTGGCCCTTAAGTTCCTGTCGCCCCGGCTTGTCGGCGAAGAAAGGCACAGACAACATTTCATTCAAGAAGCTCAAACCGCCTCGGCCCTGAACCATCCCCATATCTGCACGGTCTATGAGGTCGGCGAATCAGAGGGAACGGCCTTCATCGCCATGGAATACATCGAAGGCTGCCCCCTGAGCACCAGGATCTCGCCCGGGGGACTTTCGGGGGAGGAGGTCGCGCGTCTTGGACTTCAGATCAGCGGGGCTCTCCAGCAGGCTCACCGCCGAAACATCATTCATCGCGACCTGAAAACGGCCAACATCATCGTTACCCCGGAGGGGGAGGCCAAGGTCCTGGATTTCGGGCTGGCCAAGCGCCTTCCAGCCGATGAGCTCAGGGAGGCGGCTCACTCTCGTGCCACCTTGACCCAATCCGGATTCGTGGCCGGGACCCTGCATGCCCTAGCCCCGGAGGTTCTCAGCGGAGAACCCGCCGGCATCCAGAGCGACATCTGGTCCCTGGGCATCGTGCTGTACGAGATGGCCACGGGGAAGCTGCCTTTTAAGGGTCAAACGGGATTCGAGCTGTCTTCCTCAATACTGCGGGACGCCTTGCCCCCTTGGCCGGCTCAGGTTCCGGAGCGACTGCGTTCGATCATCCAAGGCTGTTTAGAAAAAGATTGGGACAAGAGATATCAAGAGGCCGGCCAAGTTCGATCGGCCTTGGAGGCGGTCGTTGTGCCCCGGGCCGTCGCCGGGCCTGCGGCCCATGCAACCGTCAAGCCGAAAAAACTGCTTTGGCTTTTGGCCGGCGGGGCGGCCCTCGCGGCGTTGATTCTCATTCTGGCCTTGATCTCAAGGAGCCCCGGGCCTCCCGGGCCGACTCTGGATCCGACCAAGGTCAGCACAGGGGCTTTGGCTTCGTCCCAGCCCGAGGCCAATGAATATTTCGAAAAAGCCATGCTGTTCCTCATGGCTCAATTCGACCTGGGGCGGGCGCGAGACATGTTGAAGCGCTCCCTGGAAATCGACCCTCGCTTCGCCGAAGCGCGAGCCTGGTATGGCTTCACCTATATCCTGGAGATAGACAGCGGCCTATCCAACGATTCAACATCGCTCTACACAGCAGAAGATGAGCTGCGCCGAGCGCTGCGCGACGGGCCTGAAACGGCCCGAATCTATTCGAGTTTTGAAGCGCTCTATTTATACCAAGGGCGAAAAGAGTTGATACCGGCGGCGGCCGCCCAAGCCCTGAAAATCAATCCCGCCGAATTGGATGCCAACAACTGGCTGGCCAACTACTACGCCTCCAACAACGACAACGCTTCGGCCAAGGCGCTGATCCATCAACTGCTAAAACAAAATCCCCTCTTCTTTGCCGCCCGGATGAGCTTGGCCGATATTTTGCGCTATGAGGGAAATATCGCCGGGGCGATCGTGGAGCTCAAGAAGATCCTTGAGCAATCCCCTCGGAATTACTATGCGACTCAGAGGCTGGCCCGGACCTACATAGATGCGAACGATACTCATCAAGCCCGTCTCAGCTTGGAGAGTCTTTCTCCGGAAGTCCAAAAAAACTACGAAATCGTCCTGACCTGGGCCCTTCTCTTGGCCCGCGAAGGAAAAAAGACGGAAGCTCTGCAAAAATTGGACGCCGATGCTCTCAAATACGCGAACCTCGCTTTCTGGTCGACGTCCGTTGCCGCCGAGTTCTATGCGCTCGTGGGAGATTCGTCCAAAGCCTTGGAATGGCTTGAACAGGCGGCCCGAAACGGGGATGAGCGGTATGGCTGGTTTCGCCGCGACCCTTTGCTGGCCAGTGTCCGCGACGAACCCAAGTTCAAGCAGATCATCCAGTCCATAGCCAATCGGCTACAGCAAAGGCGCAGTCAAAAGAAGTAAATCCGTACTATTCAAAAAAGACGCTCAGCCCCGAGTCCGTCTTGACGATCCGGTGGGAGGGGATCTGGGCCTGGCATTCCACAACGACCCGGATGACATCCTTGGCGGGGGGCCCGGAGCGGACGGCCCTGATTCCCCGGGCGTTAACCGGCACCAGGCTGGGCGCCTTGGTCCCGGCCATCTGGAACAGCTCGATAACGATGCTCCGTTCCCGGGTCATGATGAAGGTCCGGTAGGTCGTGGGCTTGGACAGGTCGATGGCCACGGTCAGGCCCTCGTCCTTTTTTTCAAGCCGGACGGCCAGGAGATAGACCTGAGGTGAAGCCTCGGCCAGCAGGCGCAAGTTCTGCCAGGCCACCAGGTCCGAATCGGCGACCGGGGCCCCGCCGGACAGGAATTTCTGGATCAGGGGCAAATACAGGTGGTGAGTCTCCAAGGCCAGCGCTTTGTCTTTGTTCAAGTGGGAGCTCAGGGCGAGATAGAACGCGGCCTCGGACTTGAGGGCCTCATCGACCGGCACGTCCGCCGGCAAGCCGAAGACCTTGAGAAAGGCCTCCGCCGCGTCTTCGTATTCCTTTTCCTCATAGTTGACCTTGCCGAGGAGGAGGTAGGCTTTGACTTCCCGGGGATTGTTCTTGACGAGCTTCTCCAGCGTCTGCTTCGCCGACCGCTTGTCTTTTTTCTGCCGGTAGAGGTCGTAGAGCCCGTAGTAGAGGGAGGAATCGCCGGGGCTATTCTTGATCTCTTTCTGGATGCTCTGGGCGTCCCGGGGGGGAAGGCTGTCGGGCGGAACGGCCGATGGGACGGGCCCGGCGGCGGCCGCCGGAGCGGCCTGACCGTAGCGGCCGAGGATGCTTAGGGCCAGATTCTTATCCTTATCCGTCAGGTCGAAGGACTGGACGCTTTCGGGGGACACTCGGGCCAGGAAGCTTCGCGCTGTTTTTTCCAGGAGCGGCTTTTTGGCCAGGGCGTTGTAGCTCAGGATGAGATAGGCTTGCGCTTCGGCGTAGTCCTTGTCCGAGGCCGGGGCGTCCTTTTTAAGGACGAGCGCCTTTTCCAGGTATTCGACGGCCTCATCGAAATCCTTTTCGCCGTAGCGCATTTTTCCAAGAAGAAGCGGACCGGCCGGGTTCCTCGGGACTTGTTTCATCAGGTCCAGAAGAGCCCGCCGGGCTCCCCGTATATTTTTTTGCCGGACCTGGAAGGCGTAGAGGTCGAGGTAAGCCTGGCTGTTCTTGGGCTCGGCCTTGATCTTGGCCTCCAAGGCCTTGAACTCCTCGGCCGGAGTCGCCGGCTTCTGTCCTGGGCCGGCCGGGCGCGAGGCGCCGAAGATATCGGTCCGGGCCGGGCCGGCCTGGGCGCTGGGCGGCTTGTCCAGCTTGTAGTATGCCGCGATCTGGGCCAGATAGGACCGGTCCTGGTCCTCCATGGCCAATACGGCCAGCCCGTCCAGGCCGACCAAGCCAATCAGCCGGACGATAGAATCCTTGGCCCGGACATCATCCTTCAGGTTGAAATAGCACAAGCTGAGATAGCCCAAGACCTTGCCCAGGAGCACCTTGTCCTGGCTCAGGCCGAAGCTGGCCACATCAAAGCTCTGGACCGCTTCCCGGTAGCTCTGAGCCTGGTAGAGCTGCGCGCCGTCGGAGATGAGCTTTAAATAAAAGGGGTCCGGCGGACGCGAAGTGGATTGGGAACCGAGAGCGGCCGGTGTCCGGACTGCGATCCAGCCCAGGCCGATGAGGGCCAAGGTCAAACAGGCCGTGCGCCGTATTTTGTTCATTGAAGTGATACGCTTGAATGAAGGAAAGTATTCTAACGCATAGGCCGGGTCAGGTCAACCGCTCGTCAATCTGATACTGGCCGAAGGATGGGACTGCCGCTATCGGTCCCGGAGCGCCTCCAGAAGCCGGTCGATATCCCCTTGATCATTGAAGATATTGACCGAGACCCGGATGAGGCCGGCCCGCAGGACGACGAAGACCTTTTTCTCCTCGAGCCTCCTCACCGTTTCAGCGTTCCGGTCCCCCAGGCTGAAGGAGACGATGGCCGACCGCTCCTCCTCCCGGTCGACCGGCGATACGACCGGAATGCCCAAAGATTTCAAACCCTCTACGAGGGCGTCGGCGAGCTCTGTGAGGCGAAGCCGGATGCGGTCAAACCCGATTCTCTCCATGTAATCCAGGGCCGAGGAGAGCGCCCTAAAAGAGATCAGGTTCGAAGTCCCGAGCTCGTACCGGCGGGCTGAATCGAACAGCTTGAACGGCGTGTTCTTGGCGATATGGATCCCCTCGCTCTCGCGGCTGTCGACGGACAGCCATCCGGCCAGGGGCGGAGGAAATCGCTCGCGGAAGGAGGGCGAAGTGTAGAACAGCGCGCCGACGTGCCCGGCCAGCCCCCATTTGTGGAGCGAAGCCGTGAGCGCCCGCGCCCCGGCCGCCCGGACATCCAGGGGGTAATAAGGAAATCCCTGGGTGGCATTGACGATGAACAGGACTCCCCGCTTGTCGAGCTCCCGGCCCAAACCCGTCAGGTCCTGGCGGAACCCCGTCGCATACTGGACAAAGGACGTCACAACGGCCGCGGTCTCTCCGTCAACCCGGTCGAGGATGTCCGCGAGCGGATAGCGCCCCGCCCGCGGACGGACATAGCGCATGGGGATGCCCAGATATTCGAACGGGACGGTCGAAGCCGGGAATTCATCCTCCATGGAAACGACGTGGAACGGAGGCTTCAGCCGTTCCTTCAAGGACAGGCCCAGGAAGCCCATGGCCGTGGACGTGTTGGGGGCGAAGGTGACGTCGTCCGGCCCGGCGTTGAGCAGGGCCGCCAGCCGGCCGCAGAGAGCCCGGTAGCGGTCCGTATCCTCGTGCCAATGGATGTCTCCCTCCTGAAGCAGACGCTCGTACCCGTCCCGGACAGCCTCAAAGACCGGCCGGGGTAAAGGGGACATGCCCGCGCTCTGAAAATAGGCCCCCGCCGCGGTCACGGGGAAGTCCTCTCGAATCTTTCGCCAATCGGTCATGCGGCCATTATAAGCCTCTTGAAAAAATCGGACAATGCACATAACCTATTCAGCAAGATGAGAACCCTTGGCGCCCATCCCGGGCTGCGGCGGATCTGGCTTTTCCTTGGCCGGTGCGGACTCCTGTTTTTTGTCCTTGCTCCAGGCAGCTTAGGGCTGGCCGAAGTCTCTCCCGAGGTCGAGAGTCTGAAAGCGAAACTGGCGAACCTCGACGAGAAGGCCAAGGCTCCCGTGCTCAACGACCTCGCCGAGCTGACGGCCAAGGACTCCCCCGCCGAGAGCCTCGAGCTCGGCCGCCAAGCCCTGGCTCTGGCGGAAAAATTCGGGTTGGGCTGGGACGCGGCCCGGGCCCGGGAGACGCTGGGGTCGCTTCTCTACGATCAGAAGAAATTCGCCGAGGCCCGGTCATTCCTGGACCCAAATCTTCCCGTCCTCCGGAGAATGATCGAAGCCCCCCCGGACGGCATATCCGATAAAACGGTGAAGGAAGCATTGGCCCGGGGTCTCGAAGCCCGGGGCGCGCTCGCCAACGATTCGAACGAGTACGAAACGGCCGCCCGGACGAGCCTGGAGGCTCAAGCTCTGTACCGGGAGCTCGGCTTGATGGCGAAAGTCAGCTCCACGGGAAGGGCAGCCGGAATGAGCCATTTCTTCATGAGCCGATTGGATCAGGCCCTGGCCTTTTTCCTGGACGCCCTGGACACGGCCGAACGGGCGGGAGCCGTTGATGAGATGGCCATCTGCTCTTATATGATCGGCTACGTCAACAGGGACCTGGAAAACTACGACAAAGCGTTCGAGTATTTCCAAAAGTGCGAACCGCTGGCCAGGAAATCAGGCAACCGCAAGTACATCGTCTTTTCCCTGAACGAGATGGGGAACGCCCTGATGCTCAAGAAGGAATTCGACACGGCCCGCCGCTACAAGGACCGGGCTCTCCAGGAGGCCCGGGCTTGGGGTGATCCCTACGTCCTGGCGACCTGCCTCAATGATCTCGGCTTTTTCTACCATCTTCAAAAGAAATACGATCTGGCCTTGCGGTACTATGACGAAGCGATGGCCGTCGACGTCAAGCCCCCGCGGGTCCGGGATACGGCCGTAATCGTGGTCAACAAGGCCGAAATCCATCTCGCCCGGCGCGAGTATGCCCGCGCCGTCCGCCTCGTCCTGGAGATGCTTCCGGCGGCGGAAAAAGCAGGCCTCCGGCGGGAAGCCTTGAACCTGTCCCAAGTCCTGAAAGATGCCTATGTCGGGCTGGGCGATTATCCCCAGGCCATGGAAACCTACGACCGGGTGTCCCGACTCCGCGAGGAAATCCTCAACGAGGAAAAGACCAAGCAGATCGCCGAGATGCAGACCCGCTTCGAGACGAACAAGAAGG
>Ga0209254_10000389_pt1 | contig 34864 bp, 43 predicted proteins | sample FrelakmetDIP11DI_FD_187148 | JGI IMG/M metagenome (GOLD analysis project Ga0209254, IMG submission 187148) | Freshwater lake sediment microbial communities from the University of Notre Dame, USA, for methane emissions studies - DIP11 DI (SPAdes)... | ecosystem: Environmental > Aquatic >... | reverse complement strand
AAGACGACTCTCTCGCCCTGGACGGTGGCCCACAAATCCACCATCTACTCCCCCAAACGCATACTGACCCCGCTCAAGCGAGTGGATTTCGACCCGAACGGGGAGCGCAACATCCACAAGCGCGGCGAGTCCGGCTACGAGCCCATCAGCTGGGATGAAGCCCTGGACATCGTGGCTGGCGAGATCGTGCGGGTGAAGAGAGAGGTCGGGCCGGCGGGGATGCTCACCACTGCGGGCTCCCACCATCTTTGGGGCAACATCGGCTACCGCTTCAGCGCCTACAACCGCTTCATCAACCTGGTCGGCCATACCTATGCCGAGCACAACCCCGACAGCTGGGAGGGTTGGCACTGGGGCGGCGTGCATATGTGGGGCTTCAGCCATCGGCTCGGCATCCCCGAGCAGTACGATCTGTTGGAGGACGCCCTCAAGAACACGGAGATGGTCGTGTTCTGGTCGGCCGACCCCGAGACCACCGGCGGGGTCTACGGCTCCTTCGAGGCCACCTCGCGGCGCTTCTGGCTCAAGGAGCTGGGGGTTAAGATGGTTTTCATCGACCCCTACTACAACCACACCGCCGGCATCTTCGCCGACAAGTGGTTCGCGCCGCGCCTGGGGACCGACGTGGCTATGGGGCTGGCCATCGCCTTCACCTGGCTTTCGGAAGGGACTTACGACAAGGAGTACGTGGCCTCCCGGACCAAGGACTTCCACGTGTGGAAGTCCTACGTACTGGGCGAGAGCGACGGAGTGCCCAAGACCCCGGAGTGGGCCGAGATAGAAAGCGGCGTTCCCGCCAGGGAGATCAGGGCTTTGGCCCGGGAGTGGGGAGCCAAAAAGACCATGCTCTCCGCCGGAGCCATGGGCGGATGGGGCGGCGCGTGCCGCGCCGCCACCGGCAACGAGTGGGCCCGCACCATGATCGCCCTGGCCGCCATGCAGGGTCTGGGCAAGCCGGGCAGCAACATCTGGTCGACCACTTCGGGCGTGCCGTTCGACAAGACCTTCTACTTCCCCGGCTACTCCGAAGGCGGGATGTCCGGCGACGTCGCCGGTACCGCCGCCGGCTATCGCCTCGCCTCCCGCATGTGGCCCAACGGGGGAACCTTCTCCAATATCCAGCACTCCGCCGAGGGCCAGACGGTCTCCCGCCTCAGGATCCCCGAGGTCATGAGACACGAGCGGATGGAGTGGTATGCCCGAGGCTTCTGCGGAGCGTCCATCGAGATGCAGTTCCACAAGCGGCATTACCCGGCCGGGGGCTATCCCCACGTGGGGATGTACTACCGGTATGGGGGTTCCTTCATCGGCACGATGACCGAGACCAACCGTTATGTGACCGCGTACAGAGAGGGGAAGGTCCCCTTCGTCGTCAATCAAGCGATCTGGTTGGAGGGCGAGACCAAGTTCGCGGACATCATCCTACCGGCCTGCACCAACTTCGAGCGCTGGGACATCGGCGACTGGGCGTACGCCGCCGGCTACGGGACGCACAAGTTCGACCAGGTGAATCACCGCCTCATCGTGCTGGAGAAGAAGTGCATCGAGCCGCTTGGGGATTCCAAGTCCGACTACGAGATCTTCTCCCTCCTTGCCGACAGGCTGGGCATAGGCCACATCTACACCGAGGGCGGGCATACCGACCTCGACTGGGTCAAGCGCATGTTCAACGCCAGCGACCTGCCCCAGCGGATATCCTGGGACGACTTCGAGAAGAAGGGCTACTACATGGTGCCGGTCCCGGCAGATCGCCAACCCACGCCGGCCCTGCGTTGGTTCGCCGAAGACCGGGAGAAGGACACACCGGACTGGGGCCCGCCCATCTGGGACCAGGTGAAACTGAAGGGCCTACAGACCCAGTCGGGCAAGATCGAGTTCGTTTCCAGCAGCCTTACCCGGTTCTACGAAACGGACCCGGCCGATCCCGAACGCCCGGCCATGGGACCCCAGTACATAGAGAGCTGGGAGGGTCACCATACCACCGAGCTCTACGAGAAGTACCCCCTGCAGATGGTGTCGCCGCACCCCCGCTACAGCTTCCACACCATGGGGGACGCGAAGGGGTCGTGGAGCAACGACATCAAGGACCACCGTATTCTCAAAGAAGACGGCCACTACTACTGGATCATGCGTCTCAACGTCAAGGACGCGGCAACCCGAGGCATCGAAGGCGGCGACCTCATCCGAGCTTTCAACGACCGGGCTTCGGTCATCTTGGTGGCACAGCTGACAGAGCGCGTGCCTCCAGGCACGGTCCATTCCTACGAGTCCTCCGCCGAGTACATGCCCCTGGGCACGCCTGGGGCGTCCCCGGACAAAGGCGGCTGTGTCAACCTGCTGACCTCCAAACGCTTCATCACGCCGACCTCTACCGGCCAGGCGCCGAACTCGTGCCTGGTCCAGGTGGAGAAGTGGGGCGGCGGTCCCACGCGATAGCGAGCAGCTTCAGGCCGTCCGCGCCGCCGCGTAGCGCACGTCCCACAAGAATAGTCCGTGGGCGGGCGCAGTAGGTCCTGCCTCCTCCCGAGGAGCGCCCAGCAGCAGCCGGCGGAAATCCTCGAGCGTGCGCTCCCCCCGGGCCACTTCCAGCATGGTCCCCACCAGAGAGCGGACCATGTGGCGCAGAAAAGCCTCGGCTTCGATCTCCAGGTACCCTAACCCCCTCGTGACATCGGACGGGTCGCGGCCTGGACCCCATCGTGCAGCGCCTGGGGGTGGAGCAACGGCGGGTAGTCCGCCGCGCATCTTCTTCCATCCACAGCGCAGCACCAACCGGTCGAAGGACACGTGTTCGGTCTCGGTGGGGGTGAAGGCGCTGAAGTCGTGGCCGCCGGCCACCAGGGCCGCGGCCGCCCGCAAGGCCTGCACGTCCAACTCCCCATGCACATGCCAGCAGTACCTGGCCCAGAAGGGGGAGACGATCTCGCCGGTGGAGAGGAAGTATCGGTAGGTCCTGCTCACCGCGTCTTTCCGTGCATCAAAGGCCGCTGACGCGCGAACGATGCGCGTGATGGCGATGCCCGGCGGAGTGAGGGCGTTCAGGGATCGGACCAGCTGCACCGGGTCGACATCCGCCGGCAGTAGAAGGCTCACCACCTGCCGGCGTGCGTGCACGCCGGCGTCGGTCCGGCCGGCGACCCGGAGCGCCGGGGCGCTACCCAGCACGGTCGCGAGGGCGGCCTCCAAGCATCCCTCCACAGTGGGCAGCCCTTCCTGCCTCGCCCAGCCGTGCAGCCCGGTCCCGTCGTACTGCAGTTCCATGCGGTGTCTGCCCGTCAGGATCACCTCCGCCGGCCCTTCCGGCCTCCCAACCCCAGGCGCCGGCCCCTCCGGTCTCCCGACCCCAGGGTCCCCCCAGAAAACCGAATGCCGGGGTCTATCGGGCCCCGGCATCGAGTCTGCCGTCAATCTAGTTCCGCCTCGCCGTCATCCCGGCGCCGCGCTGGCTATACGAGCTCCAGAAACACCATCTCAGCCGCGTCGCCCAAGCGGGGCCCGAGGTGGACGATGCGGGTGTAGCCGCCCGGCCGGTCCTCGTACTTGGGCGCTATCTCGTTGAACAGCTTGTACGATATCTGCTTGTTGCGCAGCTGGCTGATGGCCGTGCGGCGCGAGTTGAGATCGCCGGACTTGCCCATGGTGATCATCTTCTCCACGATGGGCTTCACTTCTTTTGCCCGCGCCTCCGTCGTCTTGATGCGTCCATGCTCGAGCACAGAGCAGGCAAGATTCGCCAGCATCTGCCGGCGATGGCTCGGCTGGATACCGAACCGCCTTCCTTTTCTCTGGTGCCTCACTCTACTCTCCCTTGAGCTTCAGGTTGCTCTGCTCGAGGCGCTCGCGCACCTCTTCTATGGTCTTGCGACCAAGATTGGGGATGCACATTAGCTCCTGCTCAGACCTGGCGATCAGGTCACCGACCGTCTCGATGCCCTCACGCTTCAGGCAATTGTAGGAGCGCACTCCCAGTTCCAGTTCTTCGATAGGCGTATCGTCGGATCCCGAAGGTCTACCCAAGAGAACGTCCGCTTGACCGGCTCCGGACTCCAAGGAGAACTCGTCCTCTTCTTCGTCCCCGTCCTCCAGAAAGATCGACAGGTCGTCGCGCAGCAGGGCTGCCGCCTTGGCCAGCGCCGCCCGCGGCTCGAGGGCGCCGTTGGTCTGCACCTCGAGCGTCAACTTGTCGAAATCGGTGCGCTGACCCACCCGCGCTGGTTCTACGCTGTACGCCACCTTGGTGACCGGGGAAAAGATCGAGTCTATGGGGATGACTCCCAGGATGGTCTCGATGCCTTTGTTGTCGTCGGCGGATGCATATCCCCGGCCCCGACGCACCGTCAACTGCATCTCCAGCCGGCCCCCATCTTCCAGGGTGCCGATGTACGCGAGCGGATCCACGACCTCGACAGTTGCAGGAAGCTGGATATCACCGGCAGTGATGATCCCGGGGCCGTCCTTGACCAGTTCGACCTCGTGCTCGTCGTCATCGCCATGCAGGACGAACACTAACCTCTTGAGATTGAGGATGATGTCGGTGACATCTTCTTTGACGTGAGGCACCGTCGAGAACTCGTGCTCCACTCCGGTGATCTTGACCGCCGAGATGGCGGCGCCTTCGAGCGAAGAGAGCAGCACCCGCCGGAGAGCGTTGCCGAAGGTATACCCGAAACCACGGGCCAGCGGCTCTACCACAAAGCGGCCTTGGTTCTCAGCAACCGGTTCGTAGGCGCTATGCGGGGTGGCAAAATCTAACAATCGGCCCTCCTGTCTACTTGGAGTACAACTCGACGATGAGCGACTCCTGGATGGGGATATCGATATCGGCCCGCTCGGGCAGACGAAGGACTTTGCCCAGCATGTTGTCGTGGTCGGCCTGGAGCCAGGCAGGCACAGAGGCCGTGAGATCCGTGGCATCCTCGACGAGCGCCTTCAGGCCCTCGCTGTCGAGTACGGCCGTGATGATATCGTCCGGCTTCACCCGGTACGAAGGTATGTTCACCCGGCGGCCGTTGACCGTGAAGTGACCGTGCCGTATGAGCTGCCGGGCCTGCCGGCGGGAAGCGCCGAAACCCAGACGGTAGACGACGTTGTCCAACCGTAGCTCGAGGAGACGCAACAGGTTCTCGCCGGTCATGCCCGATTGCCGGGCGGCCGACGCATAGTAGTTGCGAAACTGTCCTTCGAGGACCCCGTAATAGCGGCGCGCCTTCTGTTTCTCCCGTAGCTGGGTGAGGTACTCGGACTGCTTGCGCCTACGGCCGCGGCCGTGCTCACCCGGGGGATACGCCCGCCGGTCGACCCCGCACTTGTCGGTCAGGCAACGCTCGCCTTTGAGGAAGAGCTTCTCGCCCTCCCGGCGGCACTGCTTGCACTGTGGAGACCTATCTCTGGCCATGCTCGCTACTCCGCCCTAGACCCGGCGCCGCTTCTTGGGGCGGCAACCGTTGTGAGGGATGGGGGTGACGTCCTTGACACTGGTCACGTCGAGACCGGTGGCCTGCAGCGACCGGATGGCGGTCTCGCGACCACTCCCCGGTCCTTTGACGTAGCAGTCCACTTTCTGCAGCCCGTGCTCCATCCCGGCCCGGGCCGCCCTCTCGGCCGTCACCTGCGCGGCGAAGGGGGTGGACTTACGCGAGCCTTTGAAGCCCGCCGAACCGGCGCTCGCCCACGCGATCACGTTTCCCTCTTTGTCGGTGAGGGTCACAAGGGTGTTGTTGAACGACGTCTTGATGTAGGCGTTGCCTACCGCGATGCTCTTCCGCACCTTGCGGCGCCGCCCACGCGTACCGGTGGTAGTGCGTTTCGGTTTCGGCATGTCTTCTTAACTCCGTCCCTAGATATCCCTGCGAGAAAGCCAGACGGCTAGACCCGCACCTTCTTCTTGACGCCCACTGTCGGCTTATGCCCTTTGCGCACCCGGGAGTTCGTCTTGGTACGCTGGCCGCGGACAGGCATGCCGCGCCGATGTCTGATACCCCGGTAGCAGCCGATCTCCATCAGTCGTTTGATGTTCTGGCTGCGCTCACGCCGCAGGTCGCCCTCGACCAGGACGTTGTCCTCGATGTAGCCACGCAGACGGATCTCTTCGTCCTCCGTGAGATCCTTGACATGCGTCTCAGGATCGATCTTCACAGCTGAGAGGATCCTGTTGGACATGGACCGGCCGATGCCGTACACGTAGGTCAGACCGATCTCGATCCGTTTCTCCCGGGGGAGAGTGACACCAGCGATACGAGCCATACGCTACTCCTGCCTCAATAGGCTGCTGAATGATGAAGTTGCGCCGTCAGGGCGCGATCGGCGAGCGCGAGAGTAGGACGCAGGGAGCGTCCGTAGCAGCGCTACGGGCGTGACCGAGGACAAACTATCGCGCCGCCCAGTGCGTACTGATGGCCGTGGCTTCATGATTCGGCAGCCTCCTAGCCTTGCCGCTGCTTGTGACGCGGGTTCTGGCAGATGACCAGCACCACGCCGCGCCGCCGCACTATCTTGCACTTCTCACACATCGGTTTGACCGACGCCCTTACTTTCATCTGACGCCCTTCCTCTACTTGAAGCGATACGTGATCCGACCGCGGGTCAGATCGTACGGCGACAACTCGACCTTGACTCTGTCACCCGGTAGGATCCGGATGTAGTTCATGCGCATCTTGCCGGATATGTGGGCCAGGATCTCCAGCTCATTGTCAAGCTTGACCCTGAACATGGTATTGGGCAGGGCTTCGATGACCTCGCCCTCGAGCTCAATGGCTTCCTCTTTAGGACACACGGTTCGCCACCCAACTACCCCCGCCTGAAAGTCGGCCGCTTATCTTAGCACAAGGGCTCATCCTGCTAGGCTCCAGCTACTTCAGCCGCGGTAAGGATGCGGGGGCCCGTCCGGGTGATGGCCACCGTGTGTTCGAAATGAGCGGAGAGACTGCCGTCCTTCGAATAGATGGCCCAGGAATCATCACCTATCTCCACCTCGAACCCGCCCACGTTCACCATGGGCTCGATGGCGAGGACCATGCCGTCTCGTAACTCGGGACCCTGCTCCGGCGGGCCGAAATTGGGGATCTGTGGATCTTCGTGCATGTCACGGCCCACACCATGGCCGACCATGCTCCGCACCACCGAGAAACCGTGCGCCTCGGCATGAGTCTGCACGGCATGAGAGATATCCCCCACCCGGTTACCGACCTGGCACTGGGCGATCCCCTCGTACAGCGATTCCTCGGTGACCTGGAGCAACTCCCGTGCGACCTCGGAGATCTCGCCCACCGGCAAGGTACGCGCGGCGTCGGCGATGTAGCCGTCCAAGGTGACGCCCACATCGACCCCCAGGATGTCGCCCGCCCGCAGCCGGGTGCCATCTGGGATGCCGTGGACCACCATGTCGTTGGGCGACGTGCAAATGGACCCCGGGAAACCCCGGAAGCCTTTGAACGTAGGCACACCGCCCTTCGCGCGTATGAATCTCTCAGCCAACCGATCCAACTCTTTCGTTGTTATGCCCGGCTTTATCTCCTGGGCCATGAGGTCCAAGCATCCCTGGACCACCCTGCCCGCCCGGGCCATCTTCTCCAACTCCGCCTGCGACTTTCTGATGATCACCGTGTCGTCGCTCTCCCAGACCTCAAGCGTCCCCGGCTCCTCCCCCGACCTGACCGAGAGCCATGCGTATGTCCTCATAGACCTCGTCGGGTGCCTGCGCACCGTCGATGCGCGCGACAACCCCCGCCTGGTCGTAGTAACCGATGAGTGGCTCGGTCTGGTTGCGGTAAACCTCGAGCCGATTGCGCACCGTGGCCTCGGAATCGTCGTCGCGTTGGTAGAGCTCACCGCCGCACTTGTCGCACACGCCTTCACGCTTGGGCGGGTTGAACATCACGTGGAAGGGGGCCTGGCAGACGCGGCAGATGCGGCGCCCGGTAAGGCGACGCACCAGATCCTCTTCATCCACCAGGATCACGAGGGTCTTCGTCACCCCCCGTCCTAAGCCGTCGAGGACGGCGTCCAGTTCCTCCGCCTGAGGGATGGTCCGCGGGAAGCCGTCCATCAGGAAGCCCCTGGCAGTGTCGGGCTCCTGCAGGCGATCCCTGACGATGCCGATCACCACGCTGTCGGGCACCAGCTCTCCGGCATCCATGTACTTCTTGGCCTCCAGACCCATCTGCGTCTGGTTCTTGACGGCCGAGCGTAGGATGTCGCCGGTGGAGACATGAGGGATACCGTACTCGGCCACGATGAGGCCGGCCTGGGTACCTTTCCCTGCCCCGGGCGGTCCGAGCAGAATGAGGTTGAAGTGGGTCACGCTCTCTATCCCTTCTTTCTCGCCTACCACAGCGCTACTTGAGGAAACCTTCGTAGTGCCGCATCAGCAGCTGAGATTCCATCTGCTTCATCGTATCCAGAGCCACCCCTACGACGATCAGGAGTGAAGTCCCCCCAAAGTAGAAGGGCACGTTCAAGAGCCGAATCAGCAGGGTGGGCAGCAGCACGATGGCCGCCAAGAACAGCGCACCCGGGAACGTGATGCGGGTCAGCACATGATCCAGATAGACGGCGGTGGGCCGTCCGGGGCGGATGCCTGGGACGAACCCCCCATATTTCTTGAGGTTCTCGGCCTGGTCGATGGGGTTGAACTGCACGGCCGTATAGAAGTAGGTGAAGAGGATGATCAACACGATCTCGGCCACCAGATACCACCAGGAGCCCGGACCGAGGATCTCCGCCAGCCTCTTGGCCCAGGTCCAGGGAGTCATCTGCGCCAAGGTGACCGGGAACAAGAGCACAGAAGAGGCGAATATCACCGGGATGACGCCGGCCATGTTTATCCGCAGCGGAAGGTAGGTGCTCTGCCCGCCGTAGACCTTGCGCCCCACCACCCGCTTCGCATACTGAACAGGGATGCGCCGCTGACCCTCTGTGATATAGACGACGGCTGCCACGACAGCTACGGCGATGACGCCCATGAGCACCCAATACGCGGGGTTGAGGGTGAAGAGCTTCTGGATCCCACTGGGAAGCCGCGACACGATGCTCGCGAAGATCATGAGTGAGATACCGTTCCCGATGCCCCGTTGGGTGATGAGCTCGCCCATCCACATGACCAGCGCCGTGCCGACCGTCAGAGTGAGAACGATGAGGTAGAAACGGAGCGGCGTGAGCGGCGCGTCGGGGGGAAAGGCGCCGTAGCTGCGGAAAAGAAAGACGAAGCCTATCGCCTGGATAAGGGCGAGGATGACGGTGAAATAACGGGTGTACTGGTTGACCTTCTTCTGACCCGCTTCGCCCTCCTTCATGAGGGCTTCCAGCCGGGGGATGACCATGGTGAGCAGCTGCATGATGATCGACGCCGTGATATAGGGCATGATGCCCATGGCGAAGACGGCCACCCGCTCCAAGCCGCCACCGGCGAAAAGGTTGTAGAAGTCGAACACACCCCCAGTGTTGAACATCTCCTGGATGGCATCCACGCTGACGCCAGGCACCGGGATGTAACAACCCAGCCGGTAGATCGCAATGATCATGGCCGTGAAGAGCAGCTTCTTCCGGAGATCCGGAAGCCTCCAGGCGTTGAGCAGGGACTGCAGCATCAGATGATTTCCGCCGTGCCGCCGGCAGCCTCGATCTTGGCCATCGCCGCGGCGCTGAAGCCGTGAGCCTTGATCGTGAGAGGCTGAGCCAGTTCGCCCATCGCCAGGATCTTGACCCTCGCGTCCGCCTTCTTGATGATGCCCCGCTCCAGCAGCGCTTCCGGCGACACCACTTCACCCTCGGCGAACACCGCGAGCCGCGACAGATTGACGGGCGTCATGTAGGTGCGGAACGGCCCGATGGGCATGGCGGTCTTGGCCAGCGGGCCCCGCAGTTTGGGCAACCTCATGTGCAGAGGCATCTGACCGCCTTCGTACCGGGGCGATATCCGTCCCCCGGAACGCTGCTTCGAACCCTTGTGGCCCCGGCCCGAAGTCTTGCCCACGCCTGAGCCTTCGCCCCGGCCCACGCGCTTCTTGCCACGCCGGGCCCCGGGGTCGGGCCGCAGATTGTGCAGGAAGATGTCTCCCATCTCTATCCTTTGTCCTTGATGTCGACCACGTCCACTTGGAGCATATACGAGATCTTATGCACCATGCCCCGGATGGCCGGAGTGTCTTCGTGATAGACCGTCTGGTGCATGCGGCTGATGCCGAGAGCATCCAGCGTGGCCTTGTGATCCTTCTTGCGATTGATGCGGCTCTTAACCTGGGTGATCTTCAGCATAGGGTCACTCTCCGGTCCCGGCCGCGGCCGGCGCCGGTTCGTCGACCGGGCCCATGCCCAAGATCTCCCGCACGGTCTTGCCCCGCTGCAGGGCGATGTCTTCGGGCCGGCGCAGGGCGCGAAGCCCCTGCTCGGCGGCCCGCACCATGTTGATGGGGTTCGTGGTGCCCAGGCACTTGGTCAGGACGTCGTGGACCCCACCCAACTCGAGCAGCGCGCGTACCCCGCCGCCCGCGATCACTCCCGTCCCCGCGGAAGCCGGTCGCAGTAGCACCCGCCCGGCGCCGTGATGACCCACGATCTCATGGGTGATGGTGCTCCCGTGCTTGGGCACGACGAACAGGTTCTTGCGTGCGTCTTCTATGGCCTTCTGGATCGCCAGGGGCACCTCTTTGGCCTTGCCATAGCCGATGCCCACCGTGCTTTCTCCATCCCCGACCGCGACCAGAGCGGTGAACGAGAAACGCCGACCACCCTTGACCACCTTGGCCACGCGGTTGATGTGGATCACGCTCTCCTGAAGGTTAAGCGAATCTGCCTTGATCTGCGCCAAAGTGCTACCTCTCTCTCCCTCAGAAGTCCAGGCCGCCCTCGCGGGCACCGTCCGCCAGAGCCTTTACTCGACCGTGGTACAGGTAGGGTCCCCTATCGAATACCACGCGTTCGACCCCGGCGGCCTTTGCCCGCTCAGCCAGGATCGTCCCGACCTTGGCAGCCTGGTCTTTCTTCGATAGGCCCTTCTCGCTCACATGAACACTGCCGGCGCTGGCCAGCGTCCGTCCGGTTCCGTCGTCGATGACCTGAGCCCAGATGGCCCGATTCGATCGGAACACGGAAAGACGCGGACGTTCAGCGGTGCCGCGCACCTTGCCCCTCACCCGGTTCGCACGCCGCTCCCGAGACCGGTTCTTGTCATCTTGATAAGTCATACAATCCTCTTCCTACTACGCCCGCTTACCGACTTTGCGCCGCACCACTTCGCCTTCGTAGCGAATACCCTTGCCTTTGTAGGGCTCGGGTTTGCGGAGGGCACGTATCTCGGCGGCTACCTGGCCGACGCGCTGCTTGTCGATGCCCCTGACCACGATCTGCGTCGGAACGGGCACTTCGAACTCGATGTTCTCCGGCGGTGGCACCACCACCGGATGGGAATAACCGACGAGGATCTCCAGATCCGAACCTTTCTTGGAAGCCCGATAGCCGACACCCACGATCTCCAGCTTCTTCTCGAAGCCCGTGGTCACCCCCATGACCATGTTGGAGAGGAGCGTGCGGGTCAGACCATGCAGGGAGCGGTTCGGCGCCGTATCGTCGGGCCGGGCGACGGTCAGCATGCCGTCGGCCAAAGCCACCTGCATGTTGGGGTGAACGTCCCGGGTCAGCTCCCCTTTGGGGCCCTTGACGGCGACGTTGTTGCCGGCGATCGTGACTTCCACGCCGCCGGGTACTGTTATTGGTGCTCTACCTATCCTAGACATATCGTTACCAGACGAAACAGATGACTTCGCCGCCTACACCCTGCCGCTGCGCCTCCCGCGCGGTCATCAGGCCACGCGAGGTGGAGATGACGGCCGTGCCCAGGCCCCCGAGGACCCTGGGGAGGTTGTCTTTCTTGGCATAGATGCGGCGGCCCGGCTTGCTGACCCTCTTGACCTGCGAGATGACGCGGCGACGGCCGTCAGTGTACTTGAGCTCGATCACCAGTTTGTCGAAGCTGCCCTCTTTCACCATCGAGTAGCCGGTGATGTAGCCCTCGTCCTTCAGAACACGGGCCAACTCGACCTTCTGACTTGAAGAAGGCATCTCGACCTGCGCATGGAGCGCCTTGTTGGCGTTCCGGATGCGGGTCAGCATATCGGCGATGGGATCGGTGTGTGACATGACCCCTCCTACCAGCTCGACTTGGTGACCCCAGGGATCAGTCCCTGGTGGGCCAGTTCACGTAGACAGATGCGGCACAGGCCGAAGCGGCGCAGGTAGCCGCGCGGCCGGCCGCAGCGGAGGCAGCGGCTGCGCGCCCGAACGGCGTACTTCTGCGGGCGTCGCGCCTTAGCGATCATCGACTTCTTTGCCATGCGCTGTTGCTCCTATCCTTCAGCTCTCGCGGAAGGGCATGCCCATCAATCTGAGGAGCGCCCGTCCCTCGTCGTCCGTATTGGCCGTGGTGGTGATGGCGATGTCGAGCCCCCGGGTGCGATCGATCTTGTCGTAATCGATCTCCGGGAAAATGAGCTGCTCTTTCACGCCCAGGTTGTAGTTGCCGTGACCGTCGAAGCTCTCGCCACCAACCCCTCGGAAGTCCCGGATGCGGGGCAGGGCCACACTTACGAGTCGATCGAGCATCTCGTACATGCGGTCACCGCGCAGGGTGACCCGCAGCCCCACCGGCATGCCGGTCCGCAACTTGAAGTTGGCCACCGACCTCCGCGCGCGTCGCACCTGTGGCTTCTGGCCGCTGATCTGAGCGAGCTGGAGCGACGCTTCCTCCATGGCCTTGGCATCGTGCGTACCCTCACCTACCCCCATATTGAGAGTGAGCTTCATGACCCTGGGTACCTGCATGACATTCTTGTAGCCGAACTGCTCACGCATCGCCGGCACGATCTCGGCGCGGTATTTCTCTTTGAGTCTGGGAACTGCCATCGTTAACCCTTATCCACCTGGACGTCGCATTTCTTGCAGTAGCGCACCTTGTCTTCGCCCTCCATGCGGACGCCCACTCGGACGGGCCGGCCGCAGCCCGGGCAGACCAGCCTGACGCTGCTGATGTGCATGCTGGCTTCCCGCTCGATGACCCCGCCCTGAGGTGTCTTCTGCGAGGGGCGCACATGCCGCTTGATGAAGTTGACCCTCTCCACCACCACGCGCTCTTCTTCTGCCAGCACGCGCATGACCTTGCCCCGCTTGCCGGCTTCTTTGCCCTGCATCACCTGGACGGTGTCGCCCTTCTTGATGCGGAACTTCTTTTTCTGCGTTGTCACCCGGCCCATCACAGCACCTCCGGCGCCAGCGAGACGATCTTCGCGAAGTTCTTCTCGCGCAATTCCCGACCCACGGGTCCGAAGATCCGGGTACCCCGGGGGTTCATCTGCCGATCGATCAACACAGCCGCATTCTCGTCGAAGCCGATATAGGTGCCGTCCCGGCGGCCATATTCCTTCTTCACGCGCACGACCACCGCCTGCACCACGTCACCCTTTTTGACCGAGCCGCCCGGGATGGCCTCCTTGACCGCCCCGACGATGACGTCGCCCACTCCCGCGTAGCGTCTCTGCGAACCGCCTTTGATGCGGATGCAGAGCAGCTCGCGTGCGCCGGTGTTGTCGGCCACTTTGAGTCTTGTCTCCACCTGTATCATCGTGTTTCACCCATCTCCTACCGGCGGGGCTATTCGGCCCGCTCGAGCACCCTGATGAGACGCCAAGTCTTGTCGCGAGAGAGCGGCCGGCATTCGCGCACCAAGACCGTGTCCCCCACCCGAGCCTCGTTCTGCTCGTCATGAGCTTTCAAGCGGCTGGTGGTCCGTACCACCTTCTTGTACTGGGCGTGCGGCCGCACCGCGCTCACCTGCACGACGATGGTCCGGTCCATCTTGTCGGAGACGACCACGCCCTGCCGCTCCCGCTGCCTTGTCGCTCGCTGCTCGGCCATCAGAACTCCCTCGCCCGTTCTCTCGCGGATTGCACCGTCATGATCCTGGCGATGTCCTGGCGCACCTGGCGCAGACGGCTGATGTTCTCCAGCTGACCGGCCGCGTGCTGGAAACGCAGGTTGAACAGTTCCTCCCGCGACTGCTTCAGACGCTGGGCCAATTCCTCGTCAGCGAGTTCGACCAAGTCCTTACCCTTCAATGCCTGCATCCTCCCTGGTCGCGAACCTGCATTTAACAGGAAGTTTGTGCGCCGCGAGCCGGATGGCCTCCTTGGCAAGATCCTCGGAGACACCCGCCAGCTCGAACATCACGCGGCCCGGCTTGACCACGGCCACCCATTGATCGGGCGAGCCCTTGCCGGAGCCCATCCGGGTCTCGGCCGGCTTCTTCGTGATGGGTTTCTGCGGGAAGATGTTGATCCACACCTTCCCACCCCGCTTGATCTTGCGGGTCATGGCGATACGCGCAGCTTCGATCTGCCGGCCGGTGATCCAACCCGGCTCCAGTGCCTGCAGGCCGTATTCGCCGAACTGGACCGTGGTCTGGCCCTTCGACTTCCCGGCCATGCGGCCTCGATGCTGTTTGCGGTGCTTGACCCGTTTTGGTAGTAGCATCTCTTATCCCTTTTCCTCCCGGTCTCTCGCCTCACGTCCACGGGTCCGGGCGTTTCCCAGCCTGGACCGAAGGCTCGAAGACCGGCGACCGTCAACCTGTACGGGCTTCCGCCTGCCCCCGGGAGCCCTGCTCGAACCCCTCGGGCATGATCTCACCCTTGTTTATCCACACCTTGACGCCGATCTTGCCGAAAGTCGTATCGGCCTCACAAAAGCCGTAGTCGATATCGGCCCGGAGCGTGTGAAGCGGCACCCGCCCCTCACTGTAGCCCTCGACACGGGCCATCTCCGCTCCACCCAGACGCCCTCCCGACTTCACCTTGATGCCCACGGCGCCCGAGCGCATGGCCGAGGTGATGGCCCTCTTCATAGCGCGCCGGAAGCTCACCCGGTTCGCGAGCTGCTCGGCGATGGACTGAGCGACCAGATTGGCGTCCAGCTCCGGCCGTTTAATCTCGACGATGTTGACGTGCACGGCCTTGCCGGTCATCTCATGCAGATCGCGCCTGAGCGCGTCGACCTCTGAGCCCGACTTGCCAATGACGATGCCCGGGCGGGCAGTGTGGATGTCCACCACCACCTTGTTGGTGTCTTTGCGGATGACTATGGTGGATAGGCCGGCATGCCCCATCTTCTTCTGGATATGCTTGCGGATCGCCAGGTCCTCGTGGAGGAAACTGGCGAAATGCTTCTCGGTGTACCAGTGAGCCTTCCAGTCATGGATGATGCCGAGCCGCATGCCTCCGGGATGCACTTTCTGACCCACCTGCTACGACTCCTTTTTCTCGTCGACGCACACGGTGATGTGACTGGTCCTCTTACGTATGCGGCTGGCCCGTCCCATCGCCCGCGGCCGAAACCGCTTGATGGTGGGACCGCCGTTGACGTACGCCTGGACCACGTAGAGGTCGTCGGCGTCGAGATCGTGATTGTTCTCGGCGTTGGCCACGGCCGAGTCGAGCACCTTACCTACCAGCTTGGCGGCGGCCCGGGGGGTCAGCGCGAGTATGGCCTTGGCTTCGGCCACTCGCTTGCCCCGGATGAGCCGGGCCACATCACCGGCCTTGCGAGGAGAGACCCGCACGTACTTGGCAGTAGCGTTGACCATGCCCTACTTCCTCCTCATGCGGCGCTCTTTGTTGCCGCCGTGTCCGCGGAAGGTGCGGGTCAACGCGAACTCGCCCAGCCGGTGGCCCACCATGCTCTCGGTGACGTAGATGGGAACGTGCTTGCGGCCGTCATGAACCGCGATCGTATGCCCGATCATCTCCGGATAGATGGTGGACGCCCGGGACCAGGTCTTGAGCATGCGCTTCTCGCCGGTCTCGTTCATGGTCTCGACCCGCTTCATCAGCCGTGCTTCGACAAAGGGAGCTTTCTTGCTTGAACGCGCCACGATCTTCTACTACCTCCCTTTTCCCCGTCGCCTGACAATGTACTTAGTCGAGGGCTTGTTGGCCTTGCGGGTCTTGTGACCCAATGTGGGAACGCCCCAGGGCGTGACAGGATTGCGACCGGGAGCAGTAGAGCCTTCACCGCCGCCGTGGGGATGGTCGACCGGGTTCATGGTCGTGCCGCGGACCCCGGGCCTGACCCCCATCCAGCGCTTGCGGCCGGCTTTTCCGGTGGTGAGATTCTCGTGCTCGGCGTTGCCGATCTCGCCCACCGTGGCCCGGCACTCCATCCGCAGCATGCGCATCTCGCCCGACGGCAGACGCAGGATGGCATAGTCGCCTTCCTTGGCCATGACCTGAGCCGAAGTGCCGGCAGACCGGGCGATCTGCCCTCCCCGCCCCTTGTACATCTCGATGTTGTGCACGACCGTACCGACCGGGATATTGCGCAGCGGAAGGGCGCAGCCCACACGGATATCGGCCTCGGGACCTGCTTCCACCATGGCGCCCACACCAAGCTTGTTGGGCGCCAAGATGTAACGCTTGTCGCCGTCGGCGTAGACGATCAGGGCGATGCGGCAGTTGCGATTGGGGTCGTACTCGATGGCGTCGACCCGGCCGGGGACGCCGTCCTTGTCGCGCTTGAAGTCGATAACCCGGTACAGGCGCTTGTGCCCCCCGCCTTGATGCCGAGTGGTGATACGGCCGTTGTTGTTGCGGCCGCCATTACGCTTCACCGGACGGGTGAGCGCCTTCTCCGGCTCGGACTTCGTGATCTCATCGAAGGCAGGCGTCGTCGCGAACCTGCGTCCGGGAGAGGTCGGTTTGTAGCTCTTTATCGCCATGTGTCTGTTACCGCTTCCCTTCTTCCAATAGCTCGGTTCAAAATGACGACTCGGCCGCCGAGTCCGCACTGGGCGGAGCGCCGATTGCATCCTGATGGCAAATCGTCATTCTTCACCGACCTCTACGTCGCGCCGAAGAACTCGATCCGGTTGCCCGGAGCGAGCTCGACCACTGCCTTTTTCCACCGTTTAGTGACCCCCACGTGGGCGCCCCTGCGTTTGGGTTTCGGCTTCATGTTGATGGTCTGCACGCCGATGACCTTGACGTTGAAGATCTCCTCCACGGCGGCACGGATGTGGGGTTTGGTGGCCCGGTAATTCACTTCGAACGAGTACCGGTTGCTGTCGACAGCCCGGTAGCTCTTCTCGGAGATGATGGGACGGATGATAATCTGCCGCGCGTCCACTAGGACCCACCGCCTTCACTCAAGCCACCTTCCAGGAAGGACACGGCGCTTTCGGTGAACAACAAGCTCTTGGCCCACACGTAGTCCTGCACCTCGGCTTCGCCCACGCAAAGGGCGCGGGTGCCGGCCAGATTGCGGAAACTCTTGAGGGCGGCGATTTCTTCGGCGCCGACCAGAACGAGCAGGGGCCTATCCAGCCCGGCGCCATCGAGGATGGAGGCCGCTCGTTTGGTCGATGGTTCATCGAAGGCGGCGCCGGACAGCACTCGGACCGTCCCGCCGGCCACCAAGTCACCGAGCGCCATGCGGAAGGCCTGCACCTTCACTTTCTTGTTCACCTTCAGCGCATAGCTGCGCGGGATAGGCGGGAAGGCCACGCCTCCACCGGTGAACTGCGACACCTTGCCGGAGCCCACTCGGGCCCGGCCGGTGCCCTTCTGCCGCCACTGCTTGGCCCCTGTGCCGGCGACCTCGCTCCGCCCCTTGGCGGACGCGGTTCCCTGACGGTGCCCGGCCAGTTCGGCGGTCACCACCTGGTGGAGCAGACCGATCTTGATCTCGTCTTGCACCAGCGTGCTTGCCAGGTCGTGCCGGCCGATCACCGCGCCGTTCTCGTCGATTCTGTCGATGGATGGCATAGGACTAACCTCTGATAACGACCAAGGAGCCCTTGCTCCCCGGGATCGCGCCTTTGACCAGTACCAGATTCTTGTCGGGGTCGGTCCCGACCACGGTGAGACCTGTCTGCGTGACACGCACGTTACCCATCTGCCCAGGAAGCCGGGTGCCCGGGAATACCCGGGCCGGGTCGGCCGAAGCCCCGATGGATCCGGGGGCGCGATGGAAGTGGGCGCCATGGTAGCCGGGTCCTCCCGCGAACCCGTGCCGTTTCATGACACCCTGGAAGCCTTTGCCCTTGCTCACGCCGGTGACTTTCACCCGATCGCCGGGGGCGAACACGTCCACCGTGACGGTGTCGCCGACCGCCAGATCTTCCTCGCCCCGCACCTCGACGAGGTGGCGTTTGGGAGTGGTCACTCCCGCTTTCTTGAGGTGTCCGAGCAGGGGCTTGTTCAGCCTCTTGGCTTTGACATCACCGAAGGCGATCTGCGTGGCGGCATAGCCGTCCTTTTCGAGCGTCTTCTTCTGGGTGACCAGGCAAGGCCCGGCCTGGATGACCGTGCAGCGGACGACCGTGCCGTCCTCGTTGAAGAACTGGGTCATGCCCAGCTTGGTGCCTAACAGCGTCTTCATCACAGTTTGATCTCTATGTCCACACCCGCGGGCAGATCCATGCGCATCAGAGAGTCCACCGTCTTGGGGGTGGGCTGGTGGATGTCGATCAGGCGCTTGTGGGTCCTGATCTCGAAATGCTCTCGCGAGTCCTTGTCCTTGAACGGGCTCCTGATCACGCAGTAGACGTTCTTCTCCGTCGGCAGCGGGACGGGGCCCGAAACGGTGGCGCCGGTGCGCTCCGCCGTCTCGACGATGCTCCGCGCGCTTCTATCGACCAACTCGTGGTCGTAGGCCTTAAGCCTGATACGTATTTTCTGTTGCGCCACCGGGCGACTCCTACTTGATGATCTTGGTAACGGCGCCGGCGCCCACCGTGCGGCCACCTTCGCGGATGGCGAAACGGAGGCCCTCTTCCATGGCGATGGGCGTGATGAGCTTGGCATTGATGGTGGTATGGTCGCCGGGCATGACCATCTCCACGCCCTCTTCCAGGGTCACGTCACCGGTCACGTCGGTGGTCCGGAAGTAGAACTGCGGGCGATAGCCGTTGAAGAACGGGGTATGACGACCGCCCTCTTCCCGGGACAGGACGTAGACCTGGGCTTCGAACTCGGTGTGCGGGGTGATGCTGCCGGGCTGGGCGAGCACCATGCCGCGCTCTACCTCTTCGCGCTTGATACCGCGGAGAAGCACGCCGATGTTGTCGCCCGCGCGCCCCTCGTCGAGGAGCTTGCGGAACATCTCCACCCCGGTGGCAACCGTCTTGGTGCTCTCCGGATGCAGACCCACCATTTCGACCTGGTCGCCGACCTTCACGATGCCGCGCTCCACCCGGCCGGTGACCACGGTCCCGCGGCCCTGGATGCTGAACACGTCTTCGATCGGCATCAGGAAGGGCTTATCGATGTCGCGCCGCGGTTCGGGGATGTAATTGTCGAGGGCATCGCAGAGTTCGAACACGGATTTGCAGGAGGAGCACTCACGGTCGCCGCAGCCGTGCTCGAGGGCCTGCAGGGCCGAGCCGGTGATGACCGGGATGTCGTCGCCGGGGAATTCGTACTCGGTGAGCAGCTCGCGCACTTCCATCTCGACCAACTCGAGCAGCTCGGGGTCGTCGACCATGTCGGCTTTGTTGAGATACACGACGATGAAAGGCACGCCCACCTGACGGGCGAGCAGGATGTGCTCGCGGGTCTGGGGCATGGGGCCGTCGGCCGCGGACACGACCAGTACCGCTCCGTCCATCTGCGCGGCGCCGGTGATCATGTTCTTGATGTAGTCGGCGTGGCCCGGGCAGTCCACGTGGGCGTAGTGACGCTTCTCAGTCTCGTACTCGACGTGGGCGGTGGCGATGGTGATACCGCGCTCCCGCTCTTCCGGAGCGTTGTCGATGGAATCGAAGCTGCGGAACTCGATGTTGGGGTTCAAGTTCTGAAGGCACTTGGTTATGGCCGCGGTCAAGGTGGTCTTGCCGTGGTCGACGTGACCGATCGTGCCCACGTTCACGTGAGGCTTGGTCCGTGCAAACTTCTGCTTCGCCATTTCATTCCTCCCTTTCTACCTGAATCACTCAGGCGGCCGCCGCAGCCAGGCAGCCGGTTTCCCTTGGTTCGTCGTCCTGTAGTTAGTCGTGTAAACCTCTGCCGCCCTGCTGGGCGATGATCTCTTGCGCGATAACACCGGGCACCTCAGCATAGTGGCTGAACTGCATGGTGTACGTCGCCCGTCCTTGAGTCATCGAGCGCAGGTCGGTAGCATACCCGAACATCGGTGCCAGTGGCACTGTCGACCGGATGACCTGCACGCCCGCCCTCGGCTCCATCCCCACGATGTGGCCGCGGCGACTGTTGAGATCACCCATCACTTCGCCCATATACTCCTCGGGCACGACCACTTCCACATCCTCGACAGGTTCCAGCAACACCGGGTGCGCCTTCTTGGCCGCTTCCCGGAAGGCCATGGAGCCCGCGATCTTGAAGGCCATCTCCGAGGAGTCGACCTCGTGATAGGAGCCGTCGATCAACTCGACCTTCACGTCCTCCATCGGGAATCCGGCCAGCACACCGGTCTCCATGGCTTCGATCATGCCCGCCTGGACGGCCGGGATGTATTCCTTGGGAACGGCGCCCCCGACGATCTTGTTCTCGAATGTGAATCCCGCCCCATACTCGTTCGGCTCCATCTTGATGACCACGTGACCGTACTGGCCCCGTCCGCCGGTCTGCCGGACGAACCGGCCCTCGACCTTGGGCACCGCTTTGGTGATGCCCTCGCGGTAGGCCACCTGGGGCCGGCCGACATTCGCGTCGACCTTGAATTCGCGCAGCAGGCGATCCACGATGATCTCGAGGTGCAACTCGCCCATGCCGGCGATGATGGTCTGGCCCGTGTCCTCGTCGGTGCGTACCCGGAAGGTGGGATCCTCGTCGGCCAGCCTCATGAGGCTGTCGGAGAGCCGGTCCTGGTCGGCCTTGGTCTTCGGCTCGATGGCCACGAAGATCACCGGCTCGGGGAACTCGATGGACTCCAGTATGACTGCCCCGCTCGCATCGCAAAGCGTATCGCCGGTGGTAGTGCCCTTCAGGCCGACCGCGGCGGCGATGTCCCCGGCAAACACGTGGGTGATGTCCTCACGGTGGTTGGCGTGCATCTGCAGGATCCGCCCTACCCGCTCCTTCTTGTCCTTGCTGGAGTTGTAGACATACGACCCTGCTTTGAGGCTACCGGAATAGACACGGAAGTAGGTGAGCTTGCCGACGAAGGGGTCGGACATGATCTTGAAGGCGATGGCCGAGAAGGGCTCCTCGTCGTCTGCATGCCGGACGACCGCCTTGCCGTTGTGGGGATTGATCCCCTCGACCGGAGGGATGTCCAGTGGTGAAGGGAGATAGTCGACCACTGCATCGAGCAGCATCTGCACGCCCTTGTTCTTGAAAGACGACCCGCACAGCACCGGAGTCAGCGCGATGTCTAGGGTGGCCCGCCGGATGGCGGCCTTGAGCCGCTCTTCGCCGATCTCCCGGCCCTCCAGGTAGTCCATCATCAGACGGTCGTCGTCCTCGGCCAGTGTCTCGATCATGTGGGCCCGCTCGGCCTGCGCGCGATCAAGCATGTCCTCGGGAATGGGGACCTCGTCCCATTCCACCCCCATCTCGTCGTCAAAGATATAGGCGACCATGCGCACCAGATCGATGACTCCCCGGAACTTCTCCTCCCGGCCCAAAGGCAGTTGGATGACGAGTGGCTGGGCGTGGAGCCGGTCGACCATCATCTGCACGCCTTGGGCGAAATCCGCTCCCACCCGATCCATCTTGTTAACGAAAGCGACCCGCGGCACCTGGTACTTGTCCGCCTGCCGCCACACCGTCTCGGACTGTGGCTCGACCCCCGCCACCGAGCAGAATAGAGCGATGGCCCCATCCAGCACCCGCAGGGAGCGCTCCACTTCCATCGTGAAGTCCACGTGCCCGGGCGTGTCTATGATGTTGATGCGATAATCGCGCCATTCGCAGGTGGTAGCCGCCGAGGTGATCGTGATGCCCCGCTCCTGCTCCTGGGCCATCCAATCCATTACCGCCGCGCCGTCGTGCACCTCGCCGATCTTGTAGGTGCGACCGGTGTAGTACAGCATCCGCTCTGTGGTCGTGGTCTTACCGGCATCGATGTGAGCCATGATGCCGATGTTGCGGACCATCGCCAGCGGATGCCGCGGGGCCGTCTTGGTGTCGGGTCTATGTGCAGTCGCTTGTGCCAATTTCTCTCTCGTCAGCCGGATCTGCCCTTGCAGATTACCAGCGGTAGTGGGCGAAGGCCTTGTTGGCTTCGGCCATCCGCAGCAGGTCTTCTTTCTTCTTCATAGTGACGCCGGTGCGGTTGTATCCGTCCAGCAACTCGCCGGCCAGACGCTCGGCCATGCTGTGCTCGCGGCGGGCCCGACTGTGGGTGACCATCCACCTGACTGCGAGCGTGTAGGAACGACGGGTGGGAACTTCCACCGGCACTTGGTAGTTGGCGCCGCCGACCCGCCGGGATCGTACCTCGAGCGCCGGCCGCACGTTTTCCACGGCTTCCTTGAGGACACCTGCCGGATCGTTTCCGGTGCGCTCGCGCAGTATGTTCATCGCGTCGTACATGATTTGCTCGGCCACCGATTTCTTCCCGTCGAGCATGATGCGGTTGACCATCTGGGTGACCAGACGGCTCCTGTATACCGGGTCGGGCTGGATGTCCCGCTTGGCCGCTCTAGCTCTTCTTGCCATGACTGCGTGTGCCTTCCTGTGCCTAGCTGCTCAATTTGACGCCGTACTTGGAGCGGCTTTGCTTGCGATTGGCCACCCCGGCGGCGTCCAGAGCCGCCCGGATGATCTTGTAGCGGACACCGGGGAGATCCTTCACCCGACCCCCGCGGATGAGGACCACGGAGTGCTCCTGCAGGTTGTGCCCAATTCCCGGGATATAGGCCGTGACCTCCATCCCGTTGACCAGCCTCACACGCGCCACCTTCCTCAGGGCCGAGTTGGGTTTCTTGGGGGTAGTGGTGTAGACGCGCGTACAAACCCCGCGCTTCTGGGGCGCGCCTCTTAGAGCAGGGGTCTTGGTCCTCTTGGACTGTTCCTCCCGGCCCTTGCGGATCAGCTGGTTGATCGTCGGCACAAATACTCCTCGTCTGCTCTCACTGTGAAACTCGCCTGCCGCTCTGCGGACGCGCGCATATTACGCGTCTGGCCGCGCAGCGGCCGCGAAGTATAGCAAAGCCTCGGAAGGCCTGCAACACGCCTCTAGTTAAGCGCTACTCCTCGATAGCCGGGTTGTGACCTTCCGGATGGTCGGCGCCGAGCAGAGCAGTCTCCGGCTCACCAAGGTCGCCGGCACCATCTCCGAGCAGCTCGTCGTCCGACTGCACATCCTCGTCCCCACTCAAAGCCCAACCCCTGTCGGCCAGCCGAGACCGCACTTCTTCCAGGCTCTTCTGACCCAGACCCGGGATGGCGAGAAGCTCCTTGGTGGTGTGGGCGAGCAACTCGCTCACCCGCTCGATACCGGCCCGGCTGAGCACCGAATGCACGTAGGTGGGTAGGTCGAGATCGTCCACCAGCGTGTTGTAGGCCTCTGAGTCGACGGAGGCACCTGTGAGCTGCGCCCACTGCTGCTCCGGCGTGAGGGCCATCGCTCCATCCAGACGTGCTCCGATGCCGTCACCGAACAGGTCCATCTCTGCGGGGATGCCGGCCGTCATCAGTTCGATGTTCCGATAGGCCCGGAGACCCGTGGCCGCGGGGATGAGCTTGCCGATAATGACGTTCTCTTTCAGCCCGCGCAGTTCGTCGACCTTGCCCTCCAGGGCGGCATCCGTGAGTACCTTGGTAGTCTCCTGGAAAGAAGCGGCCGAGAGGAAGCTTTCGGTAGCCAGCGAGGCCTTGGTGATGCCGAGGATTATCTCCTCGTAGGTGGCGGCTTCTCCGCCGGCCTCTACTACCCGCTGGTTCTCCTGGTCGATGATGAGACGATCAATCATGCGGCCCGGCAGGAAGCTGGTGTCTCCCGGTGTTTCCACCAGGACCTTCTTGGTCATCTGCCGGACGATGAGCTCCACGTGCTTGTCGTCGATCTGCACGCCCTGCTTGTGATAGACCTCCTGAACTTCGCTCACGATGTAGCGGGCGGTCTCAAGGGTTCCCCGATACTGCAGCAACTCGTGAGGATTGAGTGAGCCCTTGTAGAGCTGATCGCCGGCCTCCACCTGCTGGCCGTCCGTCACCATAAGGTCGGCCCGGCGGCTGATGATATAGCTGTGCAGCGCCTGCCCGGTGTCATCGAGGATGTTGACCTTCTTCGCCTTGTCCGAGTCTTCGATCTGTACGGTGCCGGCGCCCTGCGTGATCTTGGCCTGGCCTTTGGGCCTACGGGCTTCGAACAACTCCACCACCCGGGGAAGACCGTGGGTGATGTCGGCGCCGGCCACGCCGCCGGTATGGAAGGTGCGCATGGTGAGCTGGGTCCCCGGCTCACCGATGGACTGGGCGGCGATGTGACCCACCGCCTCACCAATGGCCACCAGGTCGTTCACTGCCAGCGAGCGGCCGTAGCACAGCTGGCAGACACCGATCTCGCTCTGGCAGCCCAATACCGAACGCACCTTGAGCCTGAGGTCCCCGTGAGCGGCCGCCGGATAGAGCGAAAGCAGCTTCTGGAGCATGCGCTTGTTGAGCATCTCGTTCCGCTCATAGACCAGCTCGCCGGTCTCTGGGTCGGCCACGTCGGTGGCCAGCACGCGGCCGAGCAGCAGTTCGTTCAGGCGTTCGCTCTTACGCAGCGCCATCTCGATATAGTTGGCGGTGCCGCAGTCGTGCTCTCGGATGACGACTTCCTGGGCGACATCCACCAAGCGGCGGGTGAGATAGCCGGAGTCAGCCGTTCTCAGCGCGGTATCGGCCAAGCCCTTGCGGGCTCCGTGGGTGGAGATGAAGTACTCGAGCACGCCCAGGCCTTCCATGAAGTTGGCCTTGATGGGCCGCTCGATGATCTCGCCCTTCGGGGAAGCCATGAGACCGCGCATACCGGCCAGCTGGCGGATCTGCTTGAAGGAACCGCGGGCTCCGGAGTTGGCCATCATGTAGACCGGGTTGAGACGCCGGAAGTTCTTCTCCATGGCCTCGGCCACCTTCTCGGTAGCATCGGTCCAGAGGTCGGTCACCCGCTCCCGGCGCTCGGAATCGGTGAGGTTGCCACGCAGGTACTCGTCCTGAATGTGGCGTACCCTCTCTTCGTAGCCCTGGAGGATCTCGTCCTTGTCCGGCGGGACCACGATATCGTTCTTGGAGATGGTGACCCCGGCCACGCTCGCGTACTTGAAGCCCATGTCTTTGAGGACGTCGAGGAGATGGGCCACGGCGGTGGCGCCGTAGTATTCCACCAGGTCGCTGACGAAGGTCGACATCTCGTTCTTGGTGAAGACCCGGTTCTGGAACTCGTAGTCGTGCCGGCGGATGGTGCCTTCCGGACCTTCCTTGTCCCAGTCCTCGCCGAAGTGCTCCTCGAGCGCGACTGCCACAGCCGAGTTGAAGACGGCCCGGCCCACGGTGGTGAGCAGACGCCCCCCCTCCCAGCGGAACAGAATGGGGTCTTGGATCTCGATCCGCTTCTCGGCGTAGGCGTGCTCCACTTCGGCGATGTTGCCGAAAGGGCGGGGCTTGGGTTCCAGAGCCTCGAGAGCCTTGTTGTCGTAGGGGTCGATCTTGGAAAGATCGGGACCCTCGAAGTAGGTCAGGTAGTAGCAGCCCAGGATCATGTCCTGGGTAGGCACGGCGATGGGTCGCCCATGGGCGGGCGACAGGATGTTGTTGGACGAGAGCATGAGAATACGGGCCTCGGCCTGCGCCTCCACCGAGAGGGGCAGGTGCACGGCCATCTGGTCGCCGTCGAAGTCGGCGTTGAAGGCGGTGCAGACCAGGGGGTGCAGCTGGATGGCCTTGCCCTCGATCAGCACCGGCTCGAAGGCCTGGATGCCCAGCCGGTGCAGGGTCGGCGCCCGGTTCAGCATGACCGGGTGCTCGGAGATGACCTCTTCCAGGATGTCCCACACCTCGGGGAACTCGCTCTCCACCAGCTTCTTGGCCGCCTTTATGTTCTGCACCTGCTTGCGCTCCACGAGGCGACTCATGACGAAGGGCTTGAACAGCTCGAGAGCCATGGTCTTGGGGATACCGCACTGGTGCAGTTTGAGCTCCGGACCGGCCACGATGACCGAACGTCCGGAGTAGTCGACCCGCTTGCCCAGGAGGTTCTGGCGGAAGCGACCCTGTTTACCCTTGAGCATGTCGGAGAGTGACTTCAGGGGGCGGTTCCCCGGGCCGGTCACGGCCCGCCCGCGGCGGCCGTTGTCGAAGAGCGCGTCCACTGCTTCTTGGAGCATGCGCTTTTCGTTGTTGACGATGATCTCCGGAGCGCCCAGGTCGAGCAGGCGCTTCAGGCGGTTGTTCCGATTGATCACCCGGCGGTAGAGATCGTTGAGGTCGGAGGTGGCGAAGCGACCCCCGTCCAGTTGCACCATGGGCCTCAGCTCCGGTGGGATGACCGGGATCGACTGCAGGATCATCCACTCCGGCCGGTTTTCCGAGCGCAGGAAGCCCTCCACAACTTTCAGGCGCTTGACCGCCCGGGAGAGTTTCTGGCCTTTGGAGGTTCTGATGGTCTCGCGCAGGACCTTAGCCTCGTTGTCGAGATCGACGGCCGCCAGCAGCTCGCGGATGGCCTCCGCGCCCATGCCGCCCCGGAAGTACACGCCGTAGCCGAAGGGGCTACCGTACTTCTCCTTCATCTCCCGGAACAAGGTCTCCTCGGTGATGATGTCGCCCTTTTTGATGGCCTTGAACTGGGTCCACAGCTCGCGCAGGCGAGCGGCTTGAGCGTCGGCATAGCGCTCCAGGTCCCGCAGGCGGGTGTCGGCGTCGATGCGCAGCTCGCTCGCCCGCTTCTCGGTCTCTGCCTGGGTCCACTCGGAGAGCGGCGTCTGATCGAAGCCCAGAGCGATCTCGTCGTCCTCGTCGGGAGTGGAATTGCCTAGAAGGACGGCCACCCGCTTGTCGCGCTCGGCCATGATCTTGACCTTATGCTCGTCACGCGAGGCGAAGGTGTTGTCGATGTCGGCCTGGACCAGGTCTTCCAACTTGCCCGCGTCGCGCTGGCGCTTGTCGTCGTCGACGAGAGTGACGATGGACGCCGAGAAGTAAAGGACCCTCTCCAGCTGCTTGGGCGAGATATCCAGAAGATAGCCCATGCGGCTGGGGACGCCTTTGAAATACCAGATGTGGCTGACCGGAGCAGCTAGGTCGATGTGGCCCATGCGTTCTCGCCGCACTTTGGCCCGGGTCACTTCCACCCCGCAGCGTTCGCAGATGATGCCCTTGTAGCGGACCCGCTTGTACTTGCCGCAATAGCACTCCCAGTCCTTGGTGGGACCGAAGATGCGCTCGCAGAAGAGGCCGTCCTTCTCTGGTTTGAGCGTGCGGTAGTTGATGGTCTCGGGTTTGGTCACCTCGCCTGAAGACCAAGCCCGGATCTGCTCCGGTGAGGCGAGGCCTATCCTGATAGCGTCGAATTCGTTTATGTCTATCACGGAGGACTCCTATTCCGCTTCGTCGGCGAAGTGAGACAGTTCAACGTCGCCCGCGTCAGGGCCCAGGTCGATCTCATGGGTCTCGATCTCGGGTGCCCCTTCGAACTCGTCCGACTCTTCTTCGTCGTCGCGCTGCTCGTCCAACTCCGAGCCGAGGTGAGTGCTGACCAGGGCTGCCTGAGCCTCGGCGGCCCGCTCCTCGGCCCGGTAGCGGGCCGTCAGATCGATGCCTAACTCTTCAGCGGCACGGAGCAGGTCGTCCTCCTCCTCGGCCACCTCGAGCGCCCCGCCTTCTTCGCTCATCACCCGGATGTCCAGAGCCAGAGACTGCATCTCTTTCAGCAAGACCTTGAAGGACTCGGGCACGCCCGGACGAGCGATGTTCTCGCCCTTGACGATGGCCTCGTAGGCTTTGACCCGCCCCTGGGTGTCGTCGGACTTGATGGTGAGCATCTCCTGCAGCGTGTAGGCCGCGCCGTGGGCTTCGAGCGCCCACACTTCCATCTCGCCGAAACGCTGGCCCCCGAACTGAGCCTTGCCCCCCAGCGGCTGCTGGGTCACGAGCGAGTAGGGGCCGGTGGAACGGGCGTGGATCTTGTCGTCCACCAGATGGTGGAGCTTCAGCATGTACATGTAACCCACGGTGATGCTCTGATCGTAGGGCTCGCCCGTGCGACCGTTGTAGAGCTTCACCTTCCCGGCAACATGGGTGCCGGGGTTATTGTCCAGGCTGACGGGCATCTTCACGCGCAGGGGGTCCGAGGCCTGCTCGGGATGGGCCGCCATCCAGCCCATGAGGGCCTCGTCTACCTCCACCTGGGTGGCACCGTCGAACACCGGGGTAGCAATGGGAACAGGGCCGTGAGTAGCCGACTCGTCGGTTATCCCGTAGTACTTGCGGACCAGCTTGAGCTGGTCCTCGGGGGCGAGATCGTCACCCGTCAAGAGGGGATCTCCCTCCATGCTCTTCTTGTTGCGCTTCAACTGATAGAAACCGTGGTGCGCGGCCCAGCCCAGATGAGTCTCCATCACCTGACCGATATTCATGCGCGAGGGAACGCCCAGTGGGTTGAGAATGATGTCGACCGGGCTGCCGTCCTCCAGGAACGGCATGTCCTCTTCGGGGACGATCTTGGAGATGACCCCTTTGTTCCCGTGGCGGCCGGCCAGCTTGTCGCCCTCGGCGATCTTGCGTTTCTTGGCTACATAGACCCGCACCAAGCGGTTGACGCCCGGAGAGAGGTCGTCACCGGCCTCGCGGGCGAATTCCTTGACGTCGATCACGACGCCCTTCTCGCCGTGCGGCACTTTGAGAGAGGTGTCACGCACCTCGCGGGCCTTCTCCTTGAAGATGGCGCGGATGAGCTTCTCCTCAGCCGTCAGCTCAGTCTCCCCCTTGGGGGTGATCTTGCCGACCAGGAGGTCGCCGGAGGCGACCTCGGCCCCGATGCGGACGACGCCGTCTTCGTCCAAGTCGGCCAGCGATTCCTCGGAGCGATTGGGGATGTCCCGAGTGATCTCCTCGTCGCCGAGCTTGGTAGAGCGGGCCTCGACCTCGTATTCCTCGATGTGGACCGAAGTGAGCACGTCGTCTTTCACCAGCCGCTCGCTGATGACGATGGAGTCTTCGAAGTTGTAGCCCTCCCAACTCATGAAGGCCACCAGCAGATTGCGACCCAGAGCCAGCTCACCATCCTTGGTGGAAGCACCGTCGGCCAGGACCTCGCCGCCCGCCACCTCGTCTCCCACGTCCACCAGCGGTTTCTGGTGAATGAAGGTGCCCTGGTTCGAGCGTTCGAACTTGAGCAGGTCGTAGGAGTCGAGGTCGCCGTCGTCCGTCTCGATGAGGATACGGTCGGCCGACACGCCCCGCACCTTGCCCGCTCGCCGCGCCAAGAGGACGTCTCCCGTGTCGACGGCCGCGCGATACTCCATGCCGGTGCCGATGAGCGGAGTCTCGGCCTGCAGGAGCGGTACCGCCTGGCGCTGCATATTGGAGCCCATGAGGGAGCGGTTGGCGTCGTTGTGCTCCAGGAAGGGGATGAGGGCGGTGGCCACCGAGACGATCTGCTGGGGTGAAACGTCCATGTAGTCCACGGTCTCGCGACGCACGCTCACGTACTCACCGCCGGGAGCGCGGGCGAGGACTGTCTCTTCGCCGAACGACCTGGTCTTGGGATCGACGGGGGCGTTCGCCTGAGCGATGGTGTACTTCTCTTCCTCGTAGGCCGTCAGCCAGTGGATCTCGTCGGTCACCTTGCCTTTGGCGACCTTCCGGTAGGGAGTCTGGATGAAACCGAACTCGTTGACGGTCGCGTAGCTTGAGAGCGACCCGATGAGACCGATGTTCGGGCCCTCGGGAGTCTCGATCGGACACATGCGCCCATAGTGGGTGGGATGCACGTCGCGCACCTCGATGGGGGCCCGCTCGCGCGTGAGACCGCCGGCGCCCAACGCCGAAAGACGCCGCCGGTGGGTAAGCCCGGCCAGGGAGTTGGTCTGGTCCATGAACTGTGAAAGCTGGGAACTGCCGAAGAACTCCTTGAGGGCGGCCACCACAGGCCGGATGTTGATGATGGACTGCGGGGTGATGGTATCGACGTCTTCGGTGGTCATGCGCTCCCGCACCACGCGCTCCATGCGGTAAAGGCCGACCCGGAAGGCTTCCTGCACCAACTCGCCGACCATGCGCAGCCGGCGATTGCCGAAGTGCTCGTACTCGTCCAGGCGGCCGGCCACTTCGTCCCAGGGCAGGCTGGAGGCGACATCGGCCAAGTCGCGCGACTCCTCCAGAAGGTGTTCGTGATCGATGGCCAGTGGTACCGCCACCAGTTCCCGCACCAGGGCGATGATGTCCGCCTTGGTGAGGGTGCGCACGTCCAGAGGGGTATTGAGACCGAGACGGGCGTTCAGCTTGTGCCGACCCACCCGGGTGAGGTCATAGCGCTTGGGGTCGAAGCAGATGTTCCACAGTAGGTTGCGGCTGGCCTCGAGCGTCGGCGGCTCGCCCGGACGCTGTTTCTTGAACAGCTCGACCAGAGCCTCTTCCACCGAGCGCACCGAGTCCTTTTCCAGAGTGGCCTTGAGGAAGGGATTGCCGTCGAACAGGTCGAGTATCTCCTCGTCGGTGCCTTTGGAGAGAAGGTCGGGGTCGTCCTTGGTCTTCTCAGAGTCGATGCCGGCCAGGGCGCGGAGAAAGACGGTGGCGGGCAGTTTGCGCTTGCGGTCGATGCGCACCGATACGCCGCCCCGTTTGTCGATCTCGAACTCGAGCCACGAACCGCGGGCCGGCATGAGGTTGGCGATAAGGACCTGTTTGGTGGGGTCCTTGGCGGCCATCACGTAGGCGCCCGGCGACCGCACCAACTGGGTGACGATCACCCGCTCGGTACCGTTGATGATGAAGGTGCCTTGCTCGGTCATCATGGGGAAGTCGCCCATGAAGACGCTCTGCTCCCGTATCTCTCCCGATTCTCGGTTGACGAACCGCACCGTTATGAACAGAGGCGCGGCATATGTCTGGTCTTTGTCCCGGCATTCCTTCAGCGAGACCGACGGCTCGTGGAACTCGTACTCTCCAAACTCCACAGCGTAGTTGCCCGTGTAGTCCTCGATAGGGTTGATGTCCTCGATCGTCTCTTTGAGTCCCTTGGTCTTGAACCAATCGAACGACTCGGTCTGGATGGCGATCAGATTGGGAACGTCCAGAATATGGGGTAATCTGGAGAAGGATTTACGCGGTCTGGGAGTCTTCCTTTCGCCCAAAGGGGATCACTCCTCGCATGCCAGGGGTTTTGCACAGCGGTTCAACGCGCAACCGGGTATACTACCATGCCGTTTTGCGCGCAACAAGCAAGACCGTCGTCGGACCAACGTCCCTCCGACGACACCCGGCCCAGCCTGAAATACGGTGCCGGGCGCCGGCCTCGCCGGCGCCCGGCACGGCGTCGCACCTTACTTGACCTCGATCTCCGCGCCCACTTCTTCCAGTTGCTTCTTGATGTCTTCGGCCTCCTCCTTGTTCACGGCCTGCTTCACCGCATTGGGAGCTCCGTCGACCAGGTCCTTCGCTTCTTTCAGACCCAGACCCGTGAGGGCCCGCACGACTTTGATCACCTGGATCTTCTTCTCGCCCGCAGCCTTGAGGATAACGTCGAACTCAGTCTTCTCTTCTTCCTCGACCGCGGCAGCCGCGGCACCGGCCGGAGCGGCAGCCATAGCCATGGGCATGGCGGCGCTCACACCGAATTCTTCTTCCAGGGCCTTGACCAGCGTCGACAGCTCGAGCACCGACATCTTCTTGATCTCTTCGATGAGCTCTTGAGGGGTCACCTTAGCTCAACTCCTTCCAATCTCGATTGCCATACCTTCGCTACATTAGAGCCACCTGGCGCCCCCCAGGGCGCGGTTCTCAGGCGGCGTTGGCCTTCTGCTCCTGCACTTGAGCAAGCACCATCACCAGTCCCCGGATGGGACCGTTCAACACACCCACGAGCCCCGTCAACGGGGCGGCGATGGCGCCGACCATCTGAGCGATGAGCTGCTCGCGGCTGGGAAGCGCGGCCAGTCTCTCCACTTCTGACGCCGTCAGCATCGAGCGCTGAAGCTTGCCCCCACGAATGGCGGCCTTCTTCTTCTCCTTGATGAAGTCCTGGATGGTCTTGGCCACCCGTACGGGATCGCCATGGCAATAGGCGATGGCCGTGGGTCCTTGCAGAAGTTCGCTCAGACCCTCCACGCCGGCATCGACCGCGGCGATCTTAGCCAGAGTGTTCTTGACCACCTTAAGACTGGCGTCGACCTTCACCAGGCGGGCCCTCAGTTCGGTGGCCTCCGAGAAAGTCAGTCCCCGATAGTCCACGAAGTAGTAGACATCGGTGGCCCGAAGGTCGGCCGCTATCTCCCTGACCGCTTCGACCTTGTCCGGTCTCGGCATACTGTTTCACCTCCTTCGAAAACGAATCGTCCACCTCCGATAGCAGAGGCGGACGATGACTTGAAACAGGCTCAACAGAGCCGTTATGTCGGTCTCACTCTGCCTCGGCTGGCGGGTCGGCCCAAAGACCTCACCGCTTCTGCCGCCTTGGCGGCACCAGCTGTCTCTGGCGGATAACGCCCGGCATTATAGCACGGGTCCAAATGACCACATCGGCGACCGGCGCGCAGCCGGTGTCCAGAGAAGGCACCCGCTCCGCCGCCTCGCCGGCTAGGCTTCTTCTTCCAAGAGAGCCCGGGTCTTGGATGTATCCAGGGGGACGCCGGGGCCCATGGTTGTGGTCATGGTGATGCTGCGCAGGTACTTGCCTTTGGCGGCAGCCGGTTTGGCCCGGACGATCTCCCCCAGCACCTCGCTGTAGTTGGCCACCAAATGCTCGGCTTCGAAGGACTTCTTGCCCACGATCAGGTGCACGACCCCGAACTTGTCGGTACGGTACTCGACCTTGCCGGCCTTCATGTCCTGCACGGCCTTGCCCACCTCGAAAGTCACCGTGCCCGCCTTGGGGTTGGGCATGAGACCACGGGGACCGAGCACCCGGCCCAGCTTACCCACCACGCCCATCATGTCCGGGGTGGCGATGGCCGCGTCGAAATCGAGCATGCCACCTTCCACTTGGGCGGCCAAGTCTTCGGCGCCCACCAGATCGGCGCCGGCGGCCTCGGCCTCGGTGGCCTTCTCCCCTTTGGCGAAGACGGCCACTCGCACGGTCTTGCCGGTGCCGTGAGGCAGCATGACCGTGCCCCGCACCTGCTGGTCGGCGTGACGAGGATTGACTCCCAGCTTGATGTGGGCTTCCACGGTCTCGTCGAAGTTGGCCGTAGTCATGCCCTTCAGCAACTTGGCTGCCTCCAGCGGCGTATAGACGCGACCCGGCTCGATCGCTTTCTTGGCTTCCTGGAAGCGCTTGGAATCCTTGCTCAACTTGCTACCTCCTGGTGGTCAGACGGGCGACAGAGCCCTCCCACCTTCCGGCCCGCGGGCTGCGGGCTTATTCGTCTACGGTGACTCCCATGCTGCGCGCCGTGCCGGCCAGGATGTTCATGGCGGCTTCGACGTCGAGAGCGTTCAGGTCGGGCATCTTCACCTCGGCGATCTGCCGTAGCTGATCCTTGGTGATCTTGCCCACCTTCTCCTTGCGGGGGTTGCCGGACCCCTTGGCGATACCGGCGGCCTGGCGGATGAGGACCGCAGCCGGGGCGGTCTTGAGTACAAAGGTGAATGAACGGTCTTCGAAAACCGTCAGCTCCACGGGGACTACCTGGTCGATGCGGTCCTGGGTGGCCGCGTTGTAAGCCTTGCAGAACTCCATGATGTTGACGCCGTGCTGACCCAACGCGGGGCCGACCGGGGGTGCCGGGCTGGCCTTGCCTCCCACTATCTGCAATTTGACTATCGCCCGTACCTTCTTCGCCACCTTGAATCTCCGTCTCTATCTCAGGATCCGCGGTCCGACCGACCTAGATCTTCTTGACCTGCTCGAAACCAAGCTCGGTCGGTGTGTCCCTCCCGAAGATGGACACCATGACCTTCAATTTGCTCTGCTCGACATTGACCTCGGACACTTCCCCGGTGAAATCGGTGAGCGGTCCGCTGACCACCCGCACCTGGTCGCCCACGACGAACTCGGCCTTCGCCTTGGGCTTCTCCACCGTGGACGTGTGCAAGATACGATCGACCTCCGAGGGCATGAGCGGGGTCGGCTTGTTCTCCGAGCCCACGAAGCCGGTCACCCCCGGGGTGTTCTTGACCAGTGACCAGGAATCGTCGGTGATGATCATCTTGACCAATAGATATCCCGGGAAGATGCGCTTCTCCACCTGGATCTTCTCGCCGCCCTTCGTCTCCACCACCTGCTCCGTCGGCACGACGATCTCTTCGAAATACTGCGCCTGGTTCATCGACTGTATACGGTGCTCCAGGTTGGCACGGGCCTTGTTCTCGTGACCAGAGTACGTATTGATGACGTACCACTTGGCATCCATGGCTGTGGTGACTCCCGGCGATGTTGGACTAAGGTCCGTCGATCAGCCCAGCCCGACCGTTTGAACGATCACGTTCCAGATGAAATCGAACACGCCGATGTAGACAGCGGCTATGACGACCGCGATGATGACCACACCGGTGGCCTGCAGCAGTTCCCTGCGCGGCGGCCAGGTGACCTTGCTCATCTCGATCTTGACCTCGCGCAGGAAGGTACGAGCGCGGCCGTGCGGCTTGGTGCTCACCGCCCCTCGTGGAGCTGAGGACGGACGCACGCCGGCGATGCGCGAAGTAGCGCTCTTCTTAGCACCAGCCTGCTTGGGCTGGGCCTCGCCCGCTGACTTGTCACTAACTATCTTTGCCATGGTCTC